>Ga0194128_10001208_pt1 | contig 45375 bp, 46 predicted proteins | sample TA2KigCa65mmetaG_FD_148650 | JGI IMG/M metagenome (GOLD analysis project Ga0194128, IMG submission 148650) | Freshwater microbial communities from Lake Tanganyika, Tanzania - TA2015037 Kigoma Deep Cast 65m | ecosystem: Environmental > Aquatic > Freshwater > Lake | place: Tanzania: Lake...
CTCGCGAACGCGGTGGTCGAAGGCGGCTACACGATCGAGCCGGGACAGGTCCTGATCACGGGCGCGCTCGGGCGTCCCGTCGCGGGAGTGCCCGGCCGTTACGAGGCGACGTTCGGGCCGCTCGATCCGCTCGCGTTCACGCTCCAGGGACGATCGGGCGCGGCCACGCCGTAGAGCTTCGCCGCGTTCTCGAAGAGGAGCTTGCGCCGCGTCTCGGCGCTCTGCCCCGCGAGCCCCGCGTCGATCTTCTCACGCACGTTGCCGTACAGGCAGACGGGGTGCGGATAGTCCGTCTCGAAGAGGACGTTGTCGACGCCGATGCGGTCGAGGAGCCGCTGCGGTGCGAGCTCCTCGAAGAAGTAGCAGCCATACACCTGCCGAGCGAAGTACTCGCTCGGTTTCATCTCGAACTCGGGACGCTCGTCACGGACGCGCGAGTACTCGAACGCGTAGTCCGTCGCCTCGAGGATGAACGGGATGAAGCCGATGCCGCTCTCGACGGAGACGACGCGAAGCTTCGGGAAGCGCGCGAGCACGCCGGAGAGGAGGAGCTCGGCGAGCTGCTTGCCGTTCTCGAGGAAGAGGCTCACCGCGGTGCGCGCGTTGACCGCACGGATGCCGTACGCGGCGATGCGCTCCGGGCTGAACTCCTCCGTCAAGCTGCCGCTGCCGATGTGGAAGCTCACGGGGAGCCCGGTCTCCTGCGCCGCGGACCAGAGCGGATCCCAGAAGCGATCGCCCAGCACCGGCTGGCCGAAGCGGTTCGGCTCGCCGGTGAACAGGATGCCGCGATGCCCGAGTGCCGCGCAGCGCTCGATCTCGCGCGCCGACTCCTTCGGATCCCAGAACGGCGTCGCGCAGATCGGGATGAACCGGCGTGGGTCGGGCTCGATCCAGTCGAGGAGAAAGTCGTTGTACGCGCGGACGCAGGCGAGCATCAGCTCCTGGTCGCCGAGCTTCAGGAACGACTCGTTCCCGAAGCCGCCGACGTTCGGGTAGAGCGCCATCGCCCAGACGCCGATCGAGTCCATGTACGCGAGGCGCGCCTTCGCATCGTAGGCGGCGGGCGGGACCTCGCCGAAGGTGCGCGGCGCGGCTGGGAACGGCTCCGGCCAGCCCGCGACGGCGGTGTGGCCGACGGGAACGGGTGCCGCGCCGTCGCCGATCTTCCAGACGTCGAAATCCCATTTCGGGTCGTGCACGACGCGCGGCGCCCGGTCGCGGAACTTCGCCGGCAGGCGGGCGCTCCACGTATCGGGCGGCTCGGTGATGTGCGTGTCGGCGTCGATCACCCAGTCCGTCTGTGGCATCGGAACCTCCGCCCCTTCTCTACTTCGTCTCACGGGGGACAGCCACCGCTTCCCGGCAGACCTCGCGTGCGGCGGCTGCTACCCTCGAGGGAGATGGAGCCGCGCCCCCGAGCACCGCGACGGCTCGCCGGCGAGCCGGGCGAGTGGGTGATCCACGATCAGCCGACTCCGTGCGTCTACTTGACGGGACAGACGGCGCGGCTGCCGCTGCGTCTTCCTCTTCGGCGTCTCGGCCGCGCCGAGCTCGGCACGCGCCTCGAGCAGGGAGACCGCCGCCAGGGCGTGCTCCTCTACCGGCCGAGCTGCCCGAGCTGCAACGCGTGCGAGCCGATCCGGCTCGACGCCGAGACGTTCCGGCCGACGCGGACGCAGAAGCGGATCTTTCGTCGAGGCGAGGAGCAGATCCGCACGACCGTGCGCACGCCGCGCGTCACCGAGGAGAAGGTCGCGCTCTACAACCGCCACAAGCTCGAGCGGGACCTCGCGATCGGCGACGACCTGCTCGACGCGGAGAGCTACCGCGAGTTCCTCGTCGACAGCTGCACGGAGACGCTCGAGATGGAGTACCGGGTCGGCGACGAGCTGATCGCGGTCGCCCTCGTCGATCGCGCCGCGAACGGGCTGTCGGCCGTCTACTGCTACTTCGACCCGGGCTTCGGGCACCTGAGCCCGGGCACCTACTCGATCCTGAAGCAGCTCGAGCTGTGCCGCGCCGCGCGGCTCCAGCACCTCTACCTCGGGCTGTACGTCCGCGGCTGCGCGACGATGGAGTACAAGTCGCGTTACCTGCCGCACGAGCGGCTCATCGACGGGCGCTGGCAGACGTTCCGCTGACCCCGTCGGAGCGCTTCGAGGGAGCCTTCGAACGCCGGACCTCGACAGCCGGAAGGGCGTCGACGGAGACAACCCCGACTCGAAGCTCCTGAAGGCGCGCGTCGAGTTCGTGTGCGGACGGAGCGTCGTCGTGCTGAAGGTGACGGGGCACCCGAACGCGGGCTCGCCGAGCTGGGGGATCTGCGGCAACGACGGATTGCCGTCCGTCGCAATCCCCGCCGAAGCCGAGTCCGGGATCAGCTGCGGGACGCGACGAAGCGCTCGCCGTCCCGCCGTCCGAGCTCGAGGGTCGCGTCGACGAGCGCCGGGCTCGTATAGTCCCATTTCTCGATCGGGATGTTCTCGGACGGCTGCACGTAGGTGCGCCCCGGCGTCCGCGGGACGAGGCGGTCGTCGTAACGTCGCGTGAGCAGGACGAGCGTCTCCTTCGCGCCGTCGACCGTCTCGATCGGCACGTTGTCGATCAGCCCGCCGTCGAGCACGGGCCGCGCGTCGCGCCGGTAGACGGGCGTGAAGGGCGGCGTGCACGAGGACTGCAGGATCAGGTCGGCGATCTCCTCGGCCGTGCGGCACTCGCGCAGCGAGGCGATCTCCGAGACGAAGCCGGCGCGCCGCGCGAGGATCGGATGGACGCGCGGCCGCAAGAGCTTCTCGGCCTCGTACGCGAGGAACCCGAGCGCCACGCCGGAGCGCGCACCGAGCCACGCCGGAAGACGTGCGAGAAGGACGCGAATCTCCGGTCCGTCCCGGAGACGCGCCAGCGCCGCGGGATCACGGCAAGCGTGCAGGATCGTGTCGCGATAGATCCGTTCGTGCGGAAAGACCGGCTCGCGCCGCAGGAGGTTCCGCGGATACGCGTTGCGGTGGTTCTGCGCCGCGCGCGATTTGAAGTAGGCGACGCCCTCCTCGACCGCACCGGCGAGCACCATGCACGCCATCGCGGCGCCCGCGCTCACCGCTCCGATCTCCTTCGGCGCGAGCCCGACGGCCGGTGCCGCGACCTCCCAGAACCCGACCTGCCAGAAGCAACGGCAGCCGCCGCCGGCGAAGACGACGGCGTCGTACGAAGCGGCTTCTTTCACGCCTTCGAGGAATCGGGCGGCGGGCCTCGAGCGTCGGTCCTACTGCGAGGACTTCTGCGACGACTTTCCCGCCTGATAGCCCTGCTGGTACGAGGACTCCTTGGACTTCTCGTACTGGTCGTAGAGATAGCCGCCGAGGAGCCCCGCCCCCGCGCCCGACACGGCGCCGAGACCCGCATTGCCGGCGATCGCACCGATGATCGCGCCGCCGCCGGCGCCGATGACGCCACCCGAGAGGGTGCGCTGCTCGGTCGCGGACATGTTGGAGCATCCCGAAACGATCACGAGCGACGCTGCCGCTGCCACGAAGATGGTTTTCATCGGACACCTACTTCTTGCACGGGAACGTCTCGTGGAGGAACTTGAAGAGCGTCGCCGCAGCATTCTCCTTCATGTACTGCGGATGGCCCTTCGCCCACACGAGGAAGTCCTGCAGGATCTTCTGGCGCGGGGGCGTCGGATCGGGAGGACAGACGAACTTCTTCCCGACGCCCAGATAGTACTGCCACGCCCCCACGGCATACCCGTGGCAGAAGCCCATCGCCGGTCCGTACATCGGATCCGAGGTCGGCGTCGAGCAGACGTCGACCAGGTCCTGCGCGTCGGCGACCTTGAAGTCCTCCGTCGCGACGCCGCGCGCGCCGGCCGGCCACAGCAGAAACGCGAAAAACGCGAGTACGAAAGCTCTCTTCATGGGTCCCTCCTCGCCGGAGCCCAGGCGAACATTCGCGCCGCGGCGGGTCAAGACCCGAGCGGGGAGAGGACGCGAACTTTTCGCATCCTCTCCCCGCCGAGCCGGCGTCTCGCGCTCCCCCGCGCCCTCCGGGCTACCGAGCCCGGAAGGCGCTCCACCTCAGCGCGGCCACTTGAGCCCGAGAGCCCGTAGTCGCGGAATGAAGTACGACGGATCCCGCTCGACGAGCTCCGCGATCTCGCGGTCCGGGAGGGCGTCGTACGCCGCTCTCGCCTCGTCATCCTCCAGATGCCCACGCCCGGAGACGATGGCCGCGCTCGGGCTTCCCTCTGCCTCCACCGTCGATCTCATGAAATCGCTACGTCACGATTCGAAGCGGTGGTCAACTTCGCCGTTGTGGAAAACCATCCGCAAGTTATCCACAAGCGTCAATCACGAAGTCGGGCGCGCAGCAGAATCGGCCCTTGACAGAGCTCGAGGTCCAGAGGCTCAGCGAAGGAGCGCGGCGCGGACGAGATCGAGGCGATCATTGCCGAAGTACATCTCATCCCGATCGACGAACATCGTCGGCGAGCCGAATCCGCCACGCTCGATCAGCTCGTCCGTGTTGGCGCGCAGCCGCTGCTTGTACTCGGGCGACTCGGTCTTCCCGAGGATCTCGTCGCGATCGAGCCCGACGCGCTCGGCGATCCGGGCCAGCACCTCCGGCTGAGAGATGTCCTGCAGCTCGCCCCAGTACGCCTCGAAGACCGCGCGCGCGAAGGGCACGAGGGAGCCGTGCTCCTCGGCGACGAGGCATCCGCGCATCGCGCGGACGCTGTTCACGGGAAACACGGGCGGCTGCCCGATGCGGAGCCCGGTGAAGCGCGCCCAGTCGGCCAGGTCCTTCACGTAGTAACGTGCCTTCCGGCCGGCGCCCGATGCGTCGTCTTCCCCGAGCGCCGAGGCGAGACGGCTGCGGTTCTCGTAGAGTCCTCGGTTGACGGCGTTGAACACGCCGCCGACGAGGATCGGGCGCCACGAGACCTCGCAACCGGTCTCGCGGATCACGCCCTGCACGCGATGGAACGCGAGATACGTCCAGGGGCTCGAGCAGTCGAAGAAGAGCTCGAGGCGACGGCTCACTCGACCTGCTTGCGGGGCGGCGCGAACGCGTTCATCACCGTGGTCGTACAGATGAGCCGCGAGTCGGCGAGAGCCGCGGTGCGATGCACGGTCACGGCGCGGTACTCGGGATCTCCGATCATGTCGAGGAACGCCTTGAGCGACGGGTATTCGACGAGGACGGCCTCGTTCCACTCCTCGCCTTCCGGAGCGATCACGGACATCGCGACGTTGCCGAGCCAGAGGGCGCGTCCGCCGGCCGCGTACACCTTCTGGAGCGCGACCTCGGCATAGCGCTGGTACGCGTCGCCGCCGCTGCACGGCCTTGCGTCGAAGTCGGGCGGATACGCCGCGCGCTGGCGAAAGCGCAGCAGGTTGATCATCACGATGGTGCCGGGAACGTCGCGGGCGCCGAAGAGCGCCGCGAAGCGCTCCGGCGTGGGGTCGATCGATGGCATCGTCGTCTCTCCTCGGGCGGCGACGGCGCGCCGCGCGGGACGAGCTTACGCATCCGGCGGACCGGCTGTCCATGCGCGTCGGCGGGCTTGTCGCACGCCGCGCGAGGCGGCAAGATTCCCTCGTGGCCAACCGGGCATTGGGGAGGGAGGAGACGTGGCACGCTACGCGATCGACATCGTGCAGGCCCACGGCGGCGACCCATTCGAGTTCACCGTGACGGTGCGCGGCAAGCGCGAGACGAAGCACGCCGTGGTGCTCTGCGAGGCCACGCTCGAGCAGCTCGCCCCCGCCGGCACGTCACCGGAGCAGCTCGTACGCGCCGCCTTCGAGTTCCTCCTCGATCGGGAGTCGAACGAGTCGGTCCTGCCCCGCTTCGACGTCAGCGTGATCGAGCGGTACTTCTCCGATTTCCCGAAGGAGGTCGGAACGTACCTCGCCCGCTGAGGCAGCTCAGGCCCGGATCCACCGCGGCAGCGAGACGTCGTCCACCTGCTGGAACACGACGCGAACCGGCTCGCCGATCCGGATCGTCGCGGGGTCGACCTCGTTGATCGGCCCTTCGGGCCGCGCGACGAGGTTCCCGAGGATGCGGAGGCTCGGGTCCTCCTCGAGCGCGACCGTGATCACGTTGTACGGCGCGAGCTCCGCGTACGCGGGGAGGAGCGGCGGGTGCGGCACGACGCACGACCAGATCGTTCCGCGACCCGAGAGCGCTTCCCACTTCGCTTCGATCGAGCGGCACGCGGGACACATCGGACGCGGCGGCATTCGCCGCGCGCCGCACGCGGCGCACGCCTGGATGCGGAGCTCGCCTGCGGCGGTCGCCTGCCAGAAGGGCGCACTCGCGGGATCCTCGAGATCGGGCAGAAGAAAGCTCGCCATCGTTACCTCCGGAGGAGGACCGCGCTCGTCGGCACGCCCTCGCCGCTCGTCACGAGGCAGGACTCGGCGCCCTCCACCTGGCAGGGCGAGGTCCCGCGCATCTGACGCACTCCCTCGAGGATCAGGTTGAAGCCGTGCACGTAGGCCTCCGACATCCCGCCGCCGGAGGTGTTGGTCGGAAGGCGTCCGCTCGGCCACTCGAGCGCGCCGTTCTCGGTGAACGCCGCGCCCTCGCCGCGCGCGCAGAACCCGTAGCCCTCGAGCGAGAGCGGGATCAGAGGGCTGAACGCGTCGTAGAGCTGCGCGACGGGCACGTCCGCGGGCTTGATCTCGCTCCGCTCCCAGAGGAGCCGCGCGCACGCGTACGACGGACCCAGGAGCGGGTCGTCGCAGAAGTAGTTCGTCATCACCTGGTGCTGTCGTGGGATGCTCTGCGCGAAGGAGTGCACGTACACGGGCGGTTGGCGGAGGTCCCGCGCGCGCTCCGCAGAGACGATGACCACCGCGAGAGCGCCGTCTGTCTCGAGGCAGTTGTCGAAGAGGCAGAGCGGCTCGGAGATCCAGCGCGCCTGCATGTACTGCTCGTGCGTGAGCTCGCGGCCGTACATCGTCGCGTTCGGGTTCCGGTTCGCGTGCTTGCGGAAAGCGACGGCGACGTTCGCGAGGTGCTCGCGCTTCGCACCGAACTCGTGCATGTACCGCCGCGTCAGCATCGCGATCTCGTCGACCGGGCGGAGGAGCCCCCAGGGCCGACTCCATTGCTGTGCGCCCTCGAGACGCTGCCCGACGTTCGCCCACGGCCGGCTCGACTTCGCGGCCCGCTTGCGCGCGCGCCACGCGACCGCGGCCGTGCACTGCCCGGTCGCGACCGCCATCGCGGCGTGCCCGATCGCGCCGCAGCCGGCGCCGCCGCCGTAGCCGATCTCGCCGAAGTACGTGATGTCGCCGAGGCCGACGCTGCGCGCGATCTCGAACTCGCGGTTGTTCTCCATCGAGTACATCGAGAGGCCGTCGACCTCCGACGCGTCGATGCCCGCGTCCTCGATCGCCGCTGCGATCGCCTGACAGGCGAGCGACAGCTCGGAGTCCTCGAGCCCCTTCGCGAAGCGCGTCTGGCCGATGCCGACGATGGCGGTGCGGTCCTGGATTCCGATCGACATGGGCCTGTGCTCACCACATCGCGAGCGCTCGCGCCAGCGTCGGCGGCCGGGCGTCGCCCCAACGGCATCGACGGCTCTGGCGTTCGACGTGCGCCGCGGACTACAGAGCCTCATGCGCCTCGCGCTCCGCGTCGCAGCGAGTGGTCTCGTCGCGGCCTTGGCGTGCACCTCCGCGCCGGAGAATGCACCGGAGCCGACCGCGACCGTGAGCGCGGAGCCGCTTGCGACGCCGAGCGCGACCGACGTCGCAAAGCCGCTGCTCGGATTCTCGGTTTCCGGCGGCGGCCTCGGCCACCGGACGTACGGCAAAGCCCTCGACGACATCACCGGAAGCTGGCTCTTCGATCGCCGCTCGCGCCAGACGGAGGTCCACCTCTCCGGGCAAGAAGGCTCGCTTCGCGTCGGCCTCGATCTCTCGATCCCGCTCCGCGGGCCGGGCACCTACGAAGCGCGCTCCGAGTACCGCGGCATCGACCGGCGCTTCATCGTCGCACTCACCGATCACGCGACCGGTGAGCGGACCTCGCTCGTCGCGGTCGAGGCGAGCGCGACGCTCGCGACGAGCCCGGCGGATCCGGCGTGGCTCGAGGGCCGCTTCCAGGGACGCTTCGCGGTCGGCCGGCTGTCGAGCGGTCGCGACGTCCTCGACACGCCGCCCGAGAAGCGCATCTTTGCGACGATCACGGGCGGCCGCTTCGCGATCGGCTTCGCCGACACGCTTCGCGGCCGCGGACGCCCCTGGCCGCAGGGCTCGAGCGCCGTCCTCGATCGTCGAAAGTCCGTCCTGCGGGGATCGAGCGATCCCTAGCCCGGCCAGGTATCTAGGGGCGCGGTGACGCCTGCGCCCTCCTACCCCGGTGCCCTGGCTCCCGAGCGCGCGTGGTGGCTCGAGTCCCTCGGCGTGCGCTTGCGCGTGCACGAGTGGGGTGATCCCGGCGCACCGCCGGTCGTCCTCTGCCACGGCATGTTCGACCACGGGCGCGTGTTCGACGTGCTTGCGCCGCTCCTCGCGGAGCGCTTTCGGGTCGTCGCGTACGACGCGCGCGGACACGGCGACTCGGAGTGGGCCTCGGCCTACTCGTGGCCGATCGACGTGATCTCGATCGTGCAGCTCCTGCGCTCGCTCCGGCGGCCGGCCCATCTCGTCGGACACAGCCGCGGCGGCGCACAGGCGACGGACGCGGCCGCGCGCGCGCCCGTCGACGTTCGCCAGCTCGTCAACATCGACGGCTTCGGTCCCCCGCCGGAGGGCTTCGACGAATTCGGCGAGCGCAGCACGAAGCCGCTTCCCGAGCGCTTCGCCGAGTACCTCGACTGGCGCCGCGGCGCGAGCACGCGATCGACGTGGCGCGCGTACGACGGGATCGAAGACCTGGTCGACCGCCGCATCCGACAGAATCCGAGATTGACGCGCGAGTGGCTGCGCTACTTCGCGTACCACGGCGCGCGGGAGACCGAGCGCGGCTGGATCTGGAAGGCGGACCCGCACCTGACGCGCGGCTTCGGCCCGTGGCAGCCCGGGTGGATCGCGCCGGGATGGGCGCCTCTCCGCGTGCCGATGCTCGCAGTGACCGGCACCGAGCGCGACACGTGGGGCCCGCTGCCCGAGAAGCTGATCCAGGAGCGTCTCGCGTACGTCCCGCACGCCGAGCGGGCCCGCGTCGCGGGCGCGGGCCATTTCGTGCACCTCGAGCGTCCGCGCGAGACCGCGGACGTCCTGCTCGCCTGGCTCGAGCGATGATGACCAGCTCGATGATCCGGCTCGAGCACGGTCGAGCGACGCTCGCTCTGCATCGCCTGCGCGACGCGGAAGGTCCCCCGCTCCTTCTCCTGCACGGGCTGCGCGGCTCGAGCGCGGACTGGAAGGAAAGCGGCGACCCCGACGCCTGGCCGGGCTCCGTCTACGCGATCGATTTCGCGGGCCACGGCGGCTCGGGTTGGCTGCGCGGCGGCGGCTACCATCCGGAGATCTTCGCTGCGGACGCGGATCTCGCTCTCGAGGAGATCGGGACCGCGTACGTCGTCGGAGCGGGCGTCGGCGCCTACGCGGCTCTGCTGCTCGCGGGCGCGCGGCCCGACCTCGTGCCTGCGGCGCTGCTCCTTCCGGGGAGAGGGCTCGACGGCGGAGGCGGACATCCCGACTTCTTCGCTTTCGCGCGCGGCTTCGACGCCGAGCTCCGCACGCTCACGAGCCCACCGGAGCCGCCGCCCTCGCACGACCCGCTCGTGCGTCACGCCGAGACCGACGTGCGACCGCCGGAGTACGCGAGCGCGTTCGCCGAGCGCGCTCGCCGGCTCATCCTCGTCGCGCGTGACGGAGTCGCACCGCGGTGGTGGACCGCGGTCGTCGAGTCGCCCGCCGCCGAAGCCGTCCACGGTGCGGCGACGCGCTCGTGGAGCGAGCTCGCGACCGCACACCTGCTCGTTGCATCACCTGCGCGTGATGGCGCGTGAGCCGCGCTTCGCTTTCACCCGCACGGGGATCCCGATAAGGAGGAGAGCCATGAAGAAGGCCCTCCTCTGCGTCGTCGCAGCGCTCGCCGGCGCGTGCACGATGCCCTCGTCGCAGCCGGTCGCACGACCGAAGGTCATCGTCGCTCGCGAGCAGGCGCTCGCACCGCGCGTGCTCGTCGCGACGCCGCCGCCGCCGTTACGGATCGATCCCGCGAAGCCTCCGGGACCCGGCGGCGATGCGATGTGGCGCACCGGACACTGGTCGTTCCGCGCCGGGCGCTACGTGTGGATCCGGGGCGCGTGGGTCGTTCCGCCGCGCGAGGGGCTCGAGTGGCAGGCCGGCTTCTACCACCGCACCGTCGAAGGAGGAGAGTGGGTCGAGGGGCACTGGCGGAAGGAGTAGCGCCTCGTCGATCCTCGAGAAGCCCTGGCGGGAGGCGGCTCGTCGCCGCTGCGGAACTCGGCCAGGTTCGCCTCCATCTCGGCGCGGACCTGCTCGACGGCCGTGCGCGGATCGGCGCGGAATCGCTCGAGCGGTGCCGGCTCGGAGACGTGCACGCGGATTCGCAGGCCGGGAAGGTTCGCGAGCATCTGCGCCGGCTTCGCCGCGTGCCACGTGCCGTCGAGCGTCACGACGACGACGTCGAGGTCGAGCTCGTGGCAGAGGATCGCCGTGCCCGCCGCCTTGAAGGTGCGCAGGTTGCCGTCTCGGCTCCGCGTCCCCTCGGGAAAGATGACGCAGCCCGTTCCCTCCTCGCGTACCGCTCGAGCGAGCGCGCGGAGCGGCGCTTCGGCCGCGACACCGCCGGCCTTGCGGTCGAGAAATGCGAAACGCGCCGTCCGCGTGGCGGGGCTGATGTTCGGGATGCCCCACTCGAGCTCCTTCTTCATCACGAACTTGATGTGGCCCACGCGGAACAGCCACACGAGGACGACGATGTCGATGATGCTCTGGTGGTTCGAGATGACGAGAAAGGAGCGGCTTGGCTCGGGAGTGTAGCCGCTCGTCCGGACGTCGACGCCGCAGATCCACACGCCCATTCGGAGGACGCTGCTTCCCCAGAAGCGCATCGTCTCGTTCAGGAGCGGCCTTCCCCACCGCGGGTAGATCCACACGAGCGGCGTCAAGACGAAGCGCGAGTAGAAGCCCATCACCAGGAGGAAGGGCAGCATGGCGAGCAGGAGAAGGATCGGGGATGCGCGCCGCAGCATCGCGGCGCCAAAAATGGCCCGCGTCCGGCGGGTGCGCAAGAGAGGGTACCGTCGAGCCGCCGTGCTCAGCTCCCCCCGAGGAGGCCTTCCTTCAAGCTCTCGTCCGCGGGCTTCGAGCCGAGCCAGGTCGCAAAGAGAGCCCGCATGAAGTCGGCTCCGGCGATCGTGCCCTTCTCCTGTCCGCCGATCTGGACGGTCGTCCCCGTGCCCGGGACGTAGTCGAACGTGACGACGGTGCCCGTCGTCAGCGGCTGCGAGAAGTAGCTCATGAACGTCTGCTTCTCGCTCTCGAGCGTGCTCGGCGCGGTCTTGGCGAACCCCTCCTTCGAGGCGTCGTTCATCTCTTCGTGCGAGACCTCGCGGAGGAACTGCAGCGTGAGTCGCTTCGGCTCGTTCCTCTCGATCACGGCTTTCGCGTCGCTCGTCTTCTTCGGGAGATAGAGCGCCGCGACGTAGACCTTGACGAAGACGTAGGCCGTGCGGACGCCGACGCCGTTCAGCTGGAGCGTCGCGCCGGCGACCGAAGCGGTATCCGGGAACGTCACCCCCTGGATCTCCGCGGCAGGAGCGCCGCTCGAGACCACGAGAAGCAGCGCGAGCGCGCCGAGCGCCGAACCGATCTTCTTCATCCTGATCCCCCGCTCGTCGAGAACCGCTTGAACCGACCTCTCCCGGACGCCAGGATCCGCCATGCCGGTGACGTCCCCTTCTTCCTTCTACGCCCTCTCGACGGTACTGGCCACGGCCGCCTACCTCGCGACCGAGATCCGCGATTGGCGCCTCGTGTCCTGGATCGCGAAGCCGCTCGCGGCGACGGGCTTCGTCGCGACCGCGCTCGCCGCGGGCGCGCTCGAGTCGAGCTACGGCCGCTGCATGCTCGCCGGCCTCCTCTTCTCCTGGGTCGGCGACGTCGCGCTCCTGTCCCGCGGGAGCTCGACCGGGTTCCGCGTCGGACTCGTCGCGTTCCTCCTCGGCCACGTCGCGTACGCCGTCGCCTTCGTCGTTCGCGGCGTATCGCCGCTCGCGTGCGTCCTCGCGGCGGTCGTTCTCGCCGTACCTGCTTCGCTCGCGATTCGCTGGCTCGACCCATACCTGCCCCCGGCGCTGCGCTGGCCCGTCCGCGCGTACGTGACGGTGATCACGACGATGGTCGTCTTCGCCGTCGGGACGGTCGCCGCTTCGGGAGGAGCGGCGATCCTGATCGGCGCGCTGATGTTCTACGTCTCCGATCTCGCGGTCGCGCGCGATCGATTCGTCGAGAAGACGATCTGGAACCGCACCTGGGGTACGCCTCTCTACTTCGTCGGACAGGTGGTGCTCGCGCTCACGGTGCGATAACGAGACACGCAGGAACTCCGGTGCTCGAGGGCTTCGATCGGTTCGGCTTCACGCACGACGGCGCGCGCCGCGACGTCTACACACGCGGCAGCGGTCCCGGCGTCGTCGTCATCCACGAGGTCCCGGGGATCACGCCGGAGGTCGCGCGCTTTGCGCGCCGCGTCGCGGACGACGGGTTCACCGTCTTCGCGCCGCATCTCTTCGGAACGCCGGGGCAACCGCTCTCCGTCCCGTACGCGCTCGCGCAGGTGGTCCACTGCTGCATCAGCCGGGAGTTCCACGTACTCGCGGAGCGGCGCTCGAGCCCGATCACGGACTGGCTCCGCGCACTCTGTCGCGAGGCGCACCAGCGCTGCGGCGGCCCCGGCGTCGGCACGATCGGCATGTGCATGACGGGCAACTTCGCGCTCGCTCTGATGGCCGACGCGTCGGTGATGGCGCCGGTCCTGAGCCAGCCGTCCCTGCCCTTCGGGCTCACGCCGGCGAAGCGCGCGGCGCTGCACGTCTCCGACGAGGAGCTCGCGATTGCACGGCAACGCGCCGCCGCGGGCTGCACGGTCCTCGGCATGCGGTTCACGGCCGATCCGATGGTTCCGGCGGAGCGCTTCGCGACGCTGCGGAAGGAGCTCGGCACGGGATTCGAGCCGATCGAGATCGACAGCGGCCCCGGGAACCCGCACGGCATTCCGCGGACGGCGCACTCCGTCGTCACGACGGACCTCGTCGACGAGGAAGGTCATCCGACGCGAAAGGCGCTCGACCGCGTGCTCGCCTTCTTCCACGAGCGCCTGCGGCCGGGCGAAGCACACGAAACGCACCACACGGGAGACTGAAGATGCAGATCATCGACGCCGACGGTCACGTCGCCGAGGGCGCCACGCTCGCCGTGGAAGCCATGAAGAGGTTTCCGGATCACATCCGCGTCCGCGACGACGGCCGCATCGGCCTCCTCATCGAGGGACGCCACTATCCCGAGGACCAGGGCCCGGGCGCCGGCTGTCCGCCGGAGCACGGCCTGAGCCGCGCCGAGGGCATCGCGCACGGCTCGATGGAGGGCGTGCTCCGCGACGCGAGCCGCGATCACATCGACACGATGGTCCTCTATCCGAGCTTCGGTCTCTGCGCGCCGAGCATCGAGGACCGCGACTTCGCGATCGGCTTCTCGCGGCTCTACAACGAGTGGCTCGCGGACTACTGCAAGCCGAGCGGCGGACGGCTTCGCGGCGTCGCGGTCGTGCCGATCGAGCACGGCGACGTCGCGATCGACATCATGCGGGAAGCGAAGAAGCTCGGGCACGTCGCGGCAATGCTTCCCCCGGCGCTCAAGACGCGGAACCTCGACCATCCCGACCTCGAGCGGTTCTACGCGGCCGCTTGCGAGATCGACATGCCGCTCGGCATCCACGGCGCGCCGGGGATCCACTTGCCGAAGATCGGCGTCGACCGCTTCACGAACTACATCCAGGTGCACTGCATCAGCTTTCCTTTCGATCAGATGACCGCGATGACGGCGCTCGTGAGCGGCGGCGTGTTCGATCGCCATCCGAAGCTTCGCGTAGCGTTTCTCGAGGCCGGCGTCGGCTGGGTTCCCTACTTCATCGACCGCATGCACGAGCACTTCGAGAAACGCGGCGACTGGATCGAGAACGGCTGGAAGCGCGACCCGAAGGAGTACCTCCAGGCAGGGAACGTCTGGGTGAGCTGCGAGCCGGAGGAGCCGATCCTTCCCGGCGTGATCGACGTCCTCGGCTCGGACTTCATTCTCTACGCGAGCGATTATCCGCACTGGGACGGCGACTGGCCGGAGAGCACGCATCACCTGCGTACGCGCGACGACATCGACGAAGGAGCACGCGCGCGGATCGCCGGCGAGAACGCCAGACGCTTCTACGGGCTCGGCTGAGCGACTCGCCTGGCGTTCGCCCTTCTTCGGGCTGGCGTAACGCTACGAAGCGGGGCAACGATCGAGAAGGCCGCGTGGAGCTCGAACGGCGGCCCACGAGGGGGAGGGGATTCCAGCTCGACGAGGTGCGCCTCCCGGACGCCAGCCGCGTCCTTCTCGGCCTCGGCTCGGCCTCGGCTTCGGCTACCGCCTGTGGGACGAGATCTACTTCGACATGGCGTACATGCACGTCTTCGTTCAGGACGGCAGCATCGGCGACGGCGGTACACTAGCTAGTCGTCGATCAGCCGCCCGAAGAGGATCTTCTCCCACACCGGCTGCACCTCCGCCGCCGGCTTGCCCGTGAGCTGCTCGAGCTGCTCGTCGGAGAGAAGCGCCCGCACCATCACGCCGCCGACGAAGCAGAGGAGGCGGAGCTGACGGTCAAGCGTCATGTCGCCCATGCGCGAGGCCGCTTCGCTCAGGACCGCCTGGACGGGGTGCAAGAGCTCCCGGTTCGAGTAGCCGCGCTGCTCGGGATCGTGCGCCGACTGCAGGTCGAGCCAGATCTGCAGGAGCTTCGGGTTCAGGATCGAGAAGTTCGCATAGTGTTCGAGGACCGCGCGCGGCCCCTCGTGCTCGAGCTTTTCGCGCGCTTCGACGACGTACGCCTGCGCGAGGCGCCGGCCGCACTCCCGATAGAGAGCGTCCTTCGAGCCGAAGTAGTAGTTGATGCTGCCGACCGTCACGCCCGCCTGAGCCGCGATGTCGCGCACGCTGGCGCCCTCGAAGCCGTGCTCCGCGAAGAGCTCGGTCGCCGCCTCGTGGATGCGCGTAGCGGGATCTTTCCTCGCGGCGCCCCTCACGGCGTGACCGTCAAGAGCTCGAGCAAGTTTCCGTCGGGATCGCGAAAGTAGAGCGACTCGCCCCAGCGTCCGTTGCTCGCCGGTCGCGGCTCCGGTCCGAGCTCGATCGCGACCCCGTGGCTTTCGAGGCGCTGGCGCGCGTCGCCGATCGATCCCGTCCATCGGAAGCAGAGGTCCTGCGATCCCGGCAGCGGCGTGGTCGCGTGCGGCGAAGCGGGCGCCGCGGCGGGATGCACGTTGATCCGGCTCTGTCCCACCTGCAGTGAGAACACGGGCAGCTTCCCCTCGCGCCAGAGGTCGAGGTACAGCACCTCCGCGCCGAGCACGTCCGCGTAGAACGACGCCGTCCGCTCTGGATCCGAAACGGTGATCGCGACGTGATCGAGCCCCTCGATCGGCATGGCGACGCCGTCAGCTCGGGAAACGCCGGCGGAACGCGGCCTCCACCAGGTCGACGGCACCGTCGATCGTCAGCGTCGTCGTGTTCACCGCGAGGTCGTACATCCCCGGGTCGACGTGCTCGACGGAGAAGTTGTGCTTCCAGAACTCGCGACGCCCTTCGTCTTCGCGGCGAAGTCGCTCGGTCGCCTCGTCCGCCCGGACCGCGCGGATCTTCGCGAAGCGATCCCGGCGCGCCTCGAACGGCGACACGACCATGACGCGGAGCGTGCTCTCGGCGGGCAGGATCGACGCGCTTCCGCGTCCGATGATCACCGTCTGGCCGCGCATGCCGAGCGTCGTCACGATCCGGACTGTCTCGCGCAGGTAGTCGGTCTCGTTGAAGCGACGGTGCCGGAAACCGTCGAGCACGTGGCGGTCGATCGCGGTCTCGACGTGCTCGTCGAGTCCCGCGACGAGATCCTTCCCGATTCCTTCGCTCTTCGCGATCTCGTCGACGATCTCGCGGCCGAACACACCGTAGTCGAGACGGATGGCGAGCTTCTGCGCGAGCTCCGTCGCACCGGAGTACGGGAGGCGAGAAACCGCGACGCACGGCTTCGCCGGGCGCTTCGCGGCGCCCTGGTTGACGCGCTCCCAGCGGCGCGCCTGCTCTTCGACGATCTGATTGACGCTGTGACTTGCCATTTCTACGCGAGCTCCCGCTCGATCGCGGCGACGAGCGCCGGAGCCTCCGGGGTCACGGTCGGGTCGAAGCGCCCCACGACCTGGCCCTTCCGCCCGATCAAGAATTTTCCGAAGTTCCACTTCACGTCACCCGACCCCTCGGGCGCGGTGTCCTGGGTCGTGAGCCACTCGTACAGCGGAGCCCGCTGCGCCCCGTTGACGTCGATCTTCGCGTACAGCGGGAAGCTCACGCCGAAACGCGTCTCGCAGAAGCCCTTGATCTCCTGCTCGGTGCCCGGCTCCTGGCCGGCGAACTGGTTGCAGGGAAAGCCGAGGACCGAGAGCCCGCGGTCCGCATACTTCTCGTGCAGCTTTTGAAGCCCTTCGTACTGGGGAGTGAGACCGCAGGCCGAGGCGACGTTCACCACCAGCACGACGCGGTCGCGGTGCGCGGCGAGCGACTGATCGGCGCCGTCGATCGTCTTCATCGTGAAATCGTAGAGGGTCGACATGGCGCCTTTTCTAGCGCAGGTCGGAAGCCAGGGCGAGCGCGGCGGGGAATCCGGGCGAGGCGCCTACTTCACCTTGAACGACTTGCGCTGCTCGGCGGACGACGCCCAGTAGGCGTCCCGCACCGTGAGCTGCGCTTGGTAGATCCCCGGAGGATAGACCCTCTCGTCAAAGACGGTCGCGGGATCGACGGCACCCCATGTCCGACTTCACACGACGGTACGGCTCAAACGATCGACGACCGTCATCGTGTAGGCGACGAGGAGACCTTCTCCGGTCGACCCCTCCGCCGACAGACGAGCCGTCGTCGGCTGCCCGGGCTTCACCTCCACGCTCCGCGCGATGCGCGCCTTCGGCGGAACGCTCCGCTCCGGACACGGGCCCTCCTGCCACCCGACGACGTCCCGGTCGGCCGGCGTGACGGTTCCGTCGTGATCGACATCCGCGCCCGGGTTCCAAGTCGCGTCGCCGGGTACGGAGCCGAGCGCCGCCTCGACCGGCGCGAGATCCGCCGGTCCGACGGTGCGGTCCCCGTCGACGTCGGCGTTGCAGCCCGGGAAGAGCACCGTCGCCGCCTTCGAGAGCTTGCCGCCGTACACCGGACGGTCGAGCGTCACCGTCTTCGTCGTCTCGAACGCCTTCTCGCAGCTCGCAAACCACGGACGGTCGACGAACGTCCCCGACGAGCGGTTGTCGAAGCACGTTCCGGACGGATTCGTGAAGCGCGAGAGCGTGATCGCGTTGTCGAGCGATCCGTTCGCGATCCGGAGCGTCCCTTCGAACTCCTCGAAGAGGAACGTGTTGTCGCGATTGTCGTCCTCGAGCCACTGCAGCGGCGAGCCGAGCCAGCGGTTGTAGGAGAAGTCGTTCCAGGACGCGGAGCGCATCTCGAGCCCCTGCGAGCCACCCGTCGCGACGTTGCCGCGGATCTCCGAGTCCTCGACGGAGATCAGATACATCTGCTCGAACCCGTTGTGCGCGAGCCGGTTTTCGAAGATCTGCACATCCTCGGAGTGCGAGACGTGCAGGCCCTCGTTGCCGTTGTCGTCGATCTCGTTCCGTAGGACGAGGATCTCGCTCGAATCGGCGACGTCGATGCCGTATCCCGTGCCGTTCTCGTCCGGATCCTTCCAGCCGTTCTCGTGGGCACGGTTGTCCTCGAGCGTGACGCGCGTGGAGTCGGTGACGTAGATCCCCCACCAGAAACCCGTCACCTCGCAGTTGCGCACCGTGACCTGGTCCACGGGTCGCGTCGCGGAGCCGACCCGGATACCGAACTCCTCCTTCCGTCGATCGGCGGGTCCACGGATCGCGAAGCCGGCGCAGTCGAGGACGACGTCGGAATCGACGCGGAGGCCGACGAGCTCGTCGACGTCCTCGGGCCACGCGCACGGGCCGATGTCCGCGGTGAGCGTCGTGTCCACGATCACGCGATCACCGCACTGGCACGGGATCGCTCCGCCGCAATCGGCGGCCCGCACCGTGGCAGCGAGCGCGAGCGAGGCGACGACGGCGACGGCGACCGACGCCGCGAGGAGAGGGAGGCTGGCTGGGCGGGAGCGGCTCCGCATGGCGCTTCGATTGAGACGCATCGCGCATCGGGCGTGAGCGCGCAAGCCTCAATCGCGACAGAGGCCGAGAGCACGGAGCTGCTGCTCCACGAGCGGCGCCCAGCCGCGGTTCGCGAGCGGGCTCGCGGGGCTCGGATGGAGCACCTCGGCGATCCGCGGTCCACCCTCCCCGAACGTCGCGCGCGCACGACCGGCGGCGAACCCACCGATGCCGACGACCCACTCCGGCTCGAGGCAGGAGACGACCGCGCGCAGGTGGCGGTCGCACGCCGCGAAAAGCGCCTCCCGCTCGGCGGACGGCAGCTTGTCCGGCGTGCGATTCCGGCCGCTCTCCTCGAGGAACAGCAGCGGACAGTAGTTCGCGACGTAGTGCGCCGCGAAGAACCGCTCCGGAGTGCCGAAGCGCTCCGCGATCGTGCCCCAGAGGCGCGCGCCGCTGACCTCGCTCCGCGTGCAGGCGAACCCCTGCACCGGACGCCGCGGATGCTCGCCCTCCGGCCGGCCGATGCGCGTCTCGATGCCGAGCCAGTCGCGGACGAGCCCGACCTCGCCGAAAGGCACGCCCGTCTGCGCCATTCCGAACGGTCCCGGGTTCATCCCGAGGAAGACGACCCGCTTGCGGGTGCCCGCGTAGCGCCGGACGTACGCACGGTGCGCTTCCGCCGCATACCCGAGCGGGTCGTAGACGTGCGTCACCGGCGCCGCGAAGCGAAGCGGCAACAGGTCGCGATGGAGACGGCGCGCCGCCGCCCAGACGCGCGCGGCGCGATCTCCGCCGGCGGCGCCCGCCACGTTAGCGGCCGAGCGCCTCGCGGACCGCTTCGATCACCGCGTCGTGGATCGCGCCGCTCGTCGCGACGACGCCGGCGTTCCGAGCGAGCGTGCGCCCATGTGTGAAGTCGAGCGGCGCTCCGTCGACGTCGGTCACGCGTCCGCCGGCGGCCTCGACGACCAGCTTTCCCGCCGCGTGATCCCAGATCTTCTCGCGGTAGTCCTTCCGCGTCGGCAAGCGGAGATAGATCGAAGCGTCGCCGCGCGCGACCGCGGCATACTTGCACTGCGAGTCGATGCGATACGGCTCCGAGCGAATGCCGAGCTGGCGCGCGATCTGCTGCGACTGGTCCTGATCGGAGTGCCCCGACTCGACCGATTCGCAGAAGCGCGCTTCGGCGAGCGTCGCGGGCGGCGCGACGCGGACGTCGACGCCCGGCGCCTTCTCGTCCCAGAGCGAGAACGCCTTCACGCCGCCGCCGTGCTGCGCGACGAAGAGGCCGCCCGTCCCGCCCGCATACGGCAGGTTCGGACAGCCGAGGACGCCGAGGACGACTTCGCCGCGCTCGATCAGCGCGAGCGCGACCGCGTACTGCTCGCCGCGCAGGAAACCCGTCGTGCCGTCGATCGGATCGAGCGTCCAGTAGCGCTCGCCGTCGGCCGAGGCGCCTCCCAGGTCGATCCAGTCGAGGACGCGCGCTTCCGTCACGTCCTTCCCGAGCTCGACGGCGACCCGCTCGACGACGCGACGTCGCACGTCGACCTGCTCGCCGCGAAGCTCCGCCGCGTCCTCCTCGCCAACGATGCGGTCCTTCGGCAGTGCGCGCTCGAGGTGCGCACAGACGACCGCTTGCGAAGCATAGTCCGCGACGGTGACCGGGCTCTTGTCCTTCTTCTCGTACGAGTCCGCCTGGACCAGCTCGCGCTGCACTGCGGCACAAACGCGCGCGGCCGCGCGAACGGCGTGCGACGCGGCGCGCAGCTCCTCTCCTCGTTCCGTCAACGGCGCCTCCTTGTGATTCGAGTCGACACCTCTATAACAGCCCCGGAGCGCGCCGGGAGAGCCGATGTCCAACGCCACCTACGACGTCCTCGGAATCGGAAACGCGATCGTCGACGTGCTCGCGAGCGCGGAGGACCACTTCCTCGCGCGTCACGGCCTCGCCAAGGGAGCGATGCAGCTCATCGATTCCGACGAAGCCGAGCGGCTCTACCTCGCGATGGGCGCGGGCGTCGAGGCGTCCGGCGGCTCGGCGGCCAATACGATCGCCGGCGTCGCGTCGCTCGGCGGGAAGACCGCTTTCGTCGGCAAGGTGAAGCGCGACCAGCTCGGCGAGATCTTCGCGCACGACGTGCGCGCGCTCGGCGTCCACTTCGATACTCCGATGGCCGACGACGGGCCGCCGACGGCGCGCTGCCTGATCCTCGTCACGCCCGACGCGCAGCGGACGATGAACACCTATCTCGGCGCTTGCGTCACGCTCGGACCGTCCGACGTGAGCCCCGATCTCGTGCGCGCCGCGAAGGTGACGTACCTCGAGGGCTACCTCTGGGATCCGCCGGCGGCGAAGGAGGCCTTCCGCGCCGCGAGCCGGATCGCGCACGAGGCGAGCCGCGAGGTCGCCTTGACGCTCTCCGACGCGTTCTGCGTCGACCGCTACCGCGCCGAGTTCCGCGATCTCGTCGCGACTTCGATCGACCTCCTCTTCGCGAACGAGAACGAGATCTGCTCCCTCTACGAGGTCGACACCTTCGACGAGGCTCTGCAGCACCTGCGCGGCGGACGCGCCCTCGCCGCCCTGACGCGCAGCGAGAAGGGCTCCGTGATCGTCTCCGGCGACGACGTGCACGTGATCGATCCCGCGCCCGCCTCGAAGCTCGTCGACACGACCGGCGCCGGCGACCAGTACGCCGCAGGCTTCCTCTACGGATACACGCACGGCTACGACCTCCCGAGCTGCGGCCGCCTCGGCGGAGTCGCCGCCGCCGAGGTCATCTCGCACTACGGAGCGCGCCCGGCGACCTCGCTTCGCGACCTCGCCCGCGCGAACGGCTTCCCGCGTTAACCTGCACACGCGACCCGTCCGATAGCCCGGAAGCGGCGGTGTCCGCTCGAGAGACGATGCAGAGAGCTCCGGCAGGCGGCAGCGAAAACGAGAGCGCAGCGTGGTCGCGCCGCATCGTCGAGTGCCTCGAAGGCCCCGGCGGCGAGGTCTCCGCACGCATGCGCGCCGCGGCGCTCGCCGAGACGTACACGGGGCTCGACCGCGAAGCGCGGCATCGCCTCCTCGAGCTTCTCGCGGAACGCTTCGGGCCGGCCCCGCAGAACGTCGACGCGGCGATCGACCGCTATCGCGCCTCGAACGACGACGCCTCGCGGATCACCGCGGAAGCGGCGCTTCGCGAAGCGCTGACACCGCCGCGCCGCCGGTTGCTGACCCAGTTCAACGCCGTCGAGGGAGGCGTCAAGTTTCTCGTCGACCTCCGCGCCGATCTCCAGCCGATCGCCTCGCAGAGCCCGCACCTCGCGAGCCTCGACGACGACCTGAAGGACCTTCTCGTCTCGTGGCTCGACTTCGGCTTCCTCGAGCTCGCGCGGATCACCTGGAGCTCGCCGGCGGCGCTCCTCGAGAAGCTGATCGCCTACGAAGCCGTGCACGAGATCCGCTCGTGGCAGGACCTGCACAACCGCCTCGACTCGGACCGGCGCTGCTACGCCCTCTTCCATCCTTCGATGCCGTCCGAGCCGCTCGCGTTCGTGGAGGTCGCACTCTGCGTGGGCCTCGCGCGAAGCATCCAGCCGCTCCTCGACGAGTCGGCGCCGCTCGACGACCCGCGCGAGGCGGACACCGCGATCTTCTACTCGATCACGAGCCCGCAGCGCGGCCTGCGCGGCATCAGCTTCGGGGAGTTCCTGATCAAGCGGGCCGTGGACGCTCTGCGCCGCGACCTGCCACGCCTCGAGCACTACGCGACGCTCTCTCCGGTGCCGGGGTTTCGCGTCTGGCTCGAGTCGCGTCTCGCGCGCGAGCCGGAGCACCTGCACCTCGGTGAGATCGGAAGGCCGGCCGACGCGGAGGCGGTCCGTCAGGTCGTCGCCGACCGAAGCCTCCTGTCGCGCGACGACGGGCCGCCGTCGCTCGCCGAGACGCTGAAGCGGCTCTGCGCGCTCTACTTCGCCGAGCGGCGCGGCGACGGACAGCCGCTCGACCCGGTGGCGCGCTTCCATCTCCGGAACGGCGCGCGGCTCGAGAGCATCAACTGGCGCGCCGACACCTCGCCGAAGGGCATCCGCCAGTCGCTCGGGCTGATGGTCAACTACAGCTACGACCAGAGCGAGATCGACGCGAATCACGAAGCGTACGCGAAGGAGCGCTGCCTCGCGGTTTCGAGCGGCGTGCACCGCTTGATGCAGGAGGCCGGCGCCGAGCCGCGCGGGATCCGCGCGATCGGCCGTGCCGGCGGCTGAACCGCGGCGGCGACGGTTTCTGGCCTCTCGGCACACGTGATATCCAGGGATCGAGCGAGCCTCTCGTCGTCGCGAAACGAGCCGGCTCGCTCCCGACGATGCCCCCGAAGAGAACGCGAGCGACGCTGATGCTGGCACCACTGGTCGCCTCCTGCTTGCTCGCTCCGACGGACGCACGCGCGCAGGTCGGCAGGAGCGGCAACGCCGTCGACGCGCTCTCCCGCAACCCGACGGGACCGTCGCCGCGGAATCCGGTCGGGCCGCCACTCCGGAATCCCGTCGGTCCCTCGCCGCGGAATCCGGTCGGGCCCTCGCCCCGAAACCCGGTCGGGCCGTCGCCGCAGAATCCAGTCGGGCCGCCGCCGCTGAATCCGACCGGTCCGCCGCCGTTGAACGCGGTCGGACGAACGCCGTTCGACCCGACCGGTCCCACGCCCCTCGATCCGACGGGACCGCCGCCGCTCGACGCCGTCGGCGAGACGCCTTTCGATCCCGCGGGCCCGACGCCCCTCGAGGCCGTTGGAGACACGCCGCTCGATGCGACGGGCCCGACGCCGCTCGACGCGGTCGGCGACCCGCCGCTCGAGCCGACCGGCCCGGCGGCCTTCGATCCCGACGCGACGGTCGCGGTGATCGAGGATCGCGGCGTCCTGACGGACGTCTCCGCGACGTTCTTCTGCGAGGGACACGGGCGGGGCTTCGCGAGCGAGGACAGCTTCGCCGATCACCTTCTCTCGACGCACGGATTCTCGCTCGAAGAGGCGGCGCCCGACCTGTTCCTCGATCAGGGAGTCTGGATCCTTCCCTGAGCGACGCACTCGCGGCGAAGAACGCGCGCGGCGCGCTTCGCCGGCGGATCGACGCGCATCGCCGCGTTCCGGCGCAGCTTCTCCTCGAGAGAGGATCACGAGCTCTCGCCCGACCGCGAGATGCGCTCTCGCCGACGTCGGGTTCCGCTCCGCGGTCCGCTCGAAGCGCGCGAGCCGGTCTTCCGGCCCGATCGACGGCGTCGGAAGGAGGGAAACGACGAACACGGCGAGCACCGCGGCCCACGCGAGGAACGCCGCGCGCCCGCTGCCCGTCCCGCTTCCCGCGGGCAGCGAGCGATCGTCCGCCAGGAGAGCGGGAGCATACGCGAGCAGCACGAGCGCCGCGGGCAGCAGGAGCTGCAGGACAGACATGCAGGTGAACCCGCTCGAACGCCGCGGGCCAGTATGCCCCGAGGACGAGGAGGCTCGCGACCCGGAAGAGGTTCACCACGAAGATCGCCGGCACGCCGAGCAGCACCCCCATCCCACGCGCACGCCAGGAGGTCGGAAACGCGAGCACCGCGGCCAGGTAGATCGTCGCCGGCAGGAGCCCGTTGCACGCGTCGACCACGAGGACCTCGAAGCCGTCGAACCCGAGGCGGGTACCCTCCTGCAGCGTCACGGCGCCGAAGGGTGCGAGGAGCGAGGCGACGAGGCGTGCGACGAGACGGCAGAGCGGGGCCTCGAGCCAGCGGTCGGCGGTGTCCGTCGCGAGGCCGACCTGGAACAGGGCTACCCAGGCGAGGAAGAACGCAGTGAACCGGAGATGAATTTTCACTCCGGGGCCTCGTGTAACGCGGTTGCAACACGATAGAGACAGACCCGCAACATCTCCCCCGTACCCTACCACGCGGAGAGGAGGCCGGAGGAGCGGGTACGCGCATGCCCCGCGAGCGGGTCGACGACTCTCGCGACCTCGCCCGATGGCAGGAGCGCCGGGAAGGCGCCGTTGCGGCGATCCGGGCGAGCCGAAGTTCTCGCGCTGAGCGCGAGCTCGCAGCCGGGCGATCCTCTTGGACGGCAGGACGGGAAGAAAGGAACAGGAAGAAGATGACGAGGAAGAAACTGGGGAGCGCGCTCGCGCTCGCGTGGCTCGCGACCGTCGGAGCGACGGCGCGCGTCGACGCGTCCCCCGTTCAGATCGACGCGAGCATCAAGCCCTACGCGAAGGCCAGCGGGGTCTCGGGAAGCCTCAGCAGCATCGGGTCCGACACGCTCAACAACCTGATGACGCTCTGGGCCGAGTCGTTCCGCAAGCTCTACCCGAACGTGCGGATCCAGATCGAAGGAAAAGGCTCCTCGACCGCTCCTCCGGCGCTCATCTCCGGGACCGCGCAGATCGGCCCGATGAGCCGCGCGATGAAGCCGAGCGAGGTCGACGAGTTCGAGAAGAAGTTCGGGTACCCGCCGACGCAGATCAAGGTCGCGATCGATGCGCTCGCGGTCTACGTCAACAAGGACAACCCGCTCGAGAAGATGACGCTTCCCGAGGTCGACGCGATCTTCTCGAAGACGCGCAACTGCGGAGCTCCCGCGGACGTGACGACCTGGGGCGCGGCCGGCATCGCCGACGCCGCGTGGAAGAGCAAGCCGATCAGCCTCTACGGACGCAACTCGGCTTCCGGAACGTACGGCTACTTCAAGGAGGTGGCGCTCTGCGGCGGTGACTTCAAGGACACCGTCAAGGAGCAGCCGGGATCGGCCTCGGTCGTCCAGGGCATCACCGAGGACATGAACGCGATCGGCTACAGCGGCATCGGCTACCGCACCTCCGGCGTGAAGTCGCTGCTCATCGCCGCGAAGGAAGGACAGCCGTTCGCCTCGACGGATCCCGAGGAGGTGCTCGCGGGGAAGTATCCGCTCGCGCGCTTCCTCTATCTCTATGTGAACCGGGCGCCGGGGAAGCCACTCGATCCGCTCGTCGAGCAGTTCGTGCGCTTCGTCATGAGCCACGAAGGTCAGGAGGTCGTCGTGAAGGACGGCTACCTGCCGCTCTCGTCGGTCATCATCGCGCAGGAGAACGCGAACCTGCAGTGAGGGAAATCGTGTTTCTCGCCCTTCGGACCGGTACGGCGGAGGTGTCGTGACGCCGTCCGAGGGAACACCCTTCCCGCTCGCGAGCCCGATGGACGGCGCGCCGCGGCCTCCCGCCGCGGACGCGCCGCCGTTCGGGCGGTCCGCGAGCGCGCTCCGGCGAAGGCTTCGCGCCGATCGTCTGGCGACGCTCGTCGTCACGGCGGGCGGCGTCGGCATCGTCGCGAGCATCCTCGCGATCCTCGTCTTCATCGTCGCGGAAGTGCTGCCGCTGATCTATCCGGCGCGCGTCGAGACGGCGGCGGAGCTGCCGCTTGCGGGAGGGGCCGCTCGCGCTCTCGATGCGGATCCGTATCGAACGCACGTCGCGGCCCTCGGCGCGGACGGCGTCCTCCGCGTCATCTCGCTCGGCAACGGATCCGTCGTCGCCGAGAAGAGCATCCTCCCCGCCGGAGCGGCGCTCGCGCAGGCGGACGCGTCGCAGGCGGACGTCTTCGCCGCCTCGACCGAGGACGGCCGCGTGATCCTGACGTCGCTCGACTGGCACGCCGACTTCGCGACCGGCTCGCGGAAGGTGACCGCGTCGATCGGAGAAAGCCGCGTTCTCCAGCTCGACGCCGGTGGAAAGGCGCTCCGCGCGTTCGCCGCGCGGCTCGTCGACGATCGCGGGCCGGTCGCCGTCGGACAGCTCGCCGACGGGTCGCTCGCGACAGTCGCCGTCGTGCGGGAGGAGAACGCGTTCACCGGCGCGGTGACGGAAAGCGAAGAGCGGACCCGCAGCGAGCCGGTCGCACCGCTGTCGGCGCTCGTCCTCGACGACGCCGGCCGAAACCTCTTCGGCGGCGACGCCGAAGGTCGCCTCCTCTGGTGGCGCCTCGCCGACGGGAAGCTCTCCGAGCCGCAGATCCGCGCCGGCGAAGCGCCGGGCGTCAGCGCGCTCGCCCTCCTGATCGGCGGCCGCTCCCTCGTCGTCGGTCGCGAGAGCGGCGCGCTCGAGACGTGGTCGCTCGTTCCGGATCGGGACCTCGGCAGCGCTCTCACGAGGATCCACGCGCTCCCCGGCTTCGCGGAAACGGTCACCCGGATCGTGCCGTCCTGGCGCGACAAGGGCTTCTTCGCGTCGAGCCGAAGCGGCGATCTCGGGCTCTTCCACTCGACGTCGGAGCAGCTCCTCTGGCAGGACCGCGCGCCCCTCCCGGACGTCTCGGCGATCGCCTACTCCCCGCGGGGAGACACCGTGTACGTCGCGGGCGGCGGCGAGCTCGCGGTGCTCGACGTCGACAACCCGCATCCCGAGATCAGCCTCGGCACCCTCTTCTCCCGCGTCTGGTACGAGGGCTATCCCGAGCCGACGTACGTCTGGCAGTCGAGCAGCGGCTCGGACGACTTCGAGCCGAAGCTGAGCCTCGTTCCTTTGCTCGTCGGCACGCTGAAGGGAACGCTCTACTCGCTTCTGATCGCGATCCCGCTCGGCGTGTTCGGCGCGATGTACGTCGCGAACTTCATGGCGCCGCGGCTGAAGCAGATCGTCAAGCCGACGATCGAGATCATGGCCGCTCTTCCGAGCGTCGTGCTCGGCTTCCTCGCGGGCCTGTGGCTCGCTCCTCGACTCGAGCAGCTCTTCCCCGCGCTCTTGCTGATGATCCTTCTCTTCCCCGTTCTCGTGATCGGAGCCGGCATCGCGTGGGACCGCGTGCCGGCGCGCTTGCGCAGCAAGCTCCCGGTGGGCGTCGAGGCGCTCTTCTTCATCCTCGTCCTCGCCGTCGGCATCCTGCTCTCCATCCTCGCGAGCGGGCCGATCGAGCGGCTCGCCTTCGGCGGCGACTTCCAGGCGTGGCTCCTCGGAACGACCGGGCTTCCCTACGACCAGCGGAACGCGATCGTCGTCGGCCTCGCGATGGGCTTCGCCGTGATCCCGATCATCTTCGCGATCTCCGAGGACGCTTTCGCGAACGTGCCGGCGAGCCTCGTCTCCGGATCGCTCGCCCTCGGCGCGAACCGCTGGCAGACGGTGACGCAGATCGTCCTCCCGACCGCGAGCCCGGGCATCTTCTCCGCCGTCATGGTCGGCTTCGGCCGCGCCGTGGGCGAGACCATGATCGTGCTGATGGCGACGGGGAACACGCCGATTCTCGACTGGAACCCGTTCAACGGCTTCCGCACGCTCTCCGCGAACATCGCCGTCGAGATCCCGGAAGCACCGCAGTTCGGAACGCTGTACCGCGTCCTGTTCCTCGCGGCCCTCCTCCTCTTCGCGCTGACCTTCGTCCTGAACACCGTGGCCGAGGTCGTTCGCCAGCGACTCCGCCGCCGCTACGCCGAGCTTTGAGGGCCAGCGCTTGACCGCCGACGAGAAGAGACGTCGCCGCACCGAGAGGCTCGGACAGGCGTTCACGTGGCTCTGCGGCGGAGCGCTCGCGCTCAATCTGCTTCTCACCATGGCGCTTCTCGCGCTGATCGCCGTCAACGGCCTCGGCTATTTCTGGCCGAAGAAGATCACGCTGCTCACGATGACGGACGGCAGCGCTCGGCTGGGAGAGATCCAGGAGACCGAGGAGATCCCCGGCTCGGACGGCGCGACGCGAACGCGCGTCAAGGTCGGAAACCGGGACGTGACGGGCGCGGACTTCGTCTGGGTCGACGATGCGGACGTCCGCTCCCGCTCGCTGCCCGCCGACGCCACGCTTCTCGAACGGCTCGAGTGGGGCAACTTCTACGGAGCTCCCGTCGAGCTCCGCCGCGGTGACGAGGTGCTCGCCTCGGGGCCGGAACCCGTCGTGCGCGCCGTCGGCGAGATCCTGCCGCAGCGCATCGCGGAACGCGCCGCCCTCCAGGCTCTCGAGCGCGGCCAGATCGGCGACGTCAACCGCGAGATCGAGCAGCTCCGCCTCGCCGATCGCCGCCTCGATCTCGATCGCCTCACGGAGGCCGAGCACGCGCGCCGCCGCGCGGAGATCCAGCAGGAGATGGAGGTCCACCGGCAGGAGTACGAGCGGCTCGCCGAGCAGCTCTTCGCCCGACGGGAAGCGCTCGCCGCCGAGACGCTGGTGATGCGGACCGCGGACGGCGGCACGAGGGACGTCGTTCTCGGCGAGGTCGTCCGGGTGGTGCAACCCAATGCGCTCGGCGTCCTCGACTCGCTCGGGCTCTATGCGAGCCGCGTGTGGGAGTTCGTCAGCGACGACCCGCGCGAATCGAACACCGAGGGAGGAATCTTCCCCGCGATCTTCGGCACCGTGATGATGGTGTTCATCCTCTCGTTCGTCGTGGCGCCCTTCGGCGTCCTCGCCGCGCTCTACCTGCGCGAGTATGCGCCGCAGGGGCCGCTCGTGCGTCTCGTTCGCATCGCGGTCAACAACCTCGCCGGCGTGCCCTCGATCGTCTTTGGAGTGTTCGGCCTCGGGTTCTTCGTCTACCTGATCGGCGGGACGATCGATCAGGTCTTCTTCCCGGAGGCGCTGCCCGCTCCCACGTTCGGAACCGGTGGCATCGTCTGGGCGAGCCTCACGCTCGCTCTCCTGACGGTGCCCGTCGTCATCGTCGCGACCGAGGAGGGCCTCGCCTCCGTTCCACGGAACGTGCGCGAAGGATCGCTCGCGCTCGGCGCCACGAAGTTCGAGACGACGTGGCGGGTCGTGCTTCCCGCCGCGGCGCCCGGGATCATGACGGGTCTGATCCTCGCGATGGCGCGCGCCGCCGGCGAGGTCGCGCCGCTGATGATCGTCGGGATGGTGAAGCTGGCGCCGACGCTGCCGATCGACGGACAGTTCCCGTTCGTCCATCTCGAGCGGAAGTTCATGCACCTCGGCTTCCACATCTACGACGTCGGCTTCCAGAGCCCGAACGTCGAGGCGGCGCAGCCGCTCGTCTTCGCGACGGCGCTCCTCCTCGTCCTCGTGGTGACGACGATGAACCTGGCCGCGATCCTGCTGCGGAACCGGCTGCGCGCGAAGTACGCGACGAGCCCGGTCTGAGTCTCGGGGCGATCGCTTCCGTCGCGATCACGACGAAGCTCTCGGCCTCCCGCGCTCGGCGCTCGTTCGACCACCCGCCGAAGCGAGCGGGTCGGGAAGCTGGCGCTTCGCGAGGTCGAGGAGCGTTCTCAGCTCCGTCGCACGCCTGGCCCGAGACGACGGCGGAGATCCATCTCGAATTCGCGGATCGCGTCGCCGCAGTGCTCGGACTTGAGTGCGGCGAGGCGCGGATGACCCGCGTCGCGCTCCTTGTCCCACTCCTCGGCGAAGCGTCCGGAGACGATGTCGTCGACGAGCTCCCGCATCCGCGAGGCGAAGTCGAGCTTGTCGTAGGAGCCGCGCCGCGAGAGCTGGCCGTATTGGCTCGTCGGCGAGTGGTACTCCATCTGCTGCGCGAAGCCTTCACGGCGGAGAAGCCCGTAGGTGCGCTCCACCTCACCGGAGAGAACGAGCTCCGTGACGACGGCCTCGAGCGGAATTCCCTGCTCGAGCATCGCTCCGACGAACGAGCCGCTCGCGTGCGTCAGCGCGGGCGACAGGACCTGCTCGACCGCGAGATCGAGGATCGCCTCCTGGCGCGCCGTCATCTCGATCGCGCCCTCGCGGAGACCTCCGATCGCCTTCGCGATCGCGAGCGTCCGGGCGAGCGCCGTCCCCGTGACGTCGCGGTGGATGCCGACCGCCGTGATGAACCCCGCGCCCTCGACGTAGCACTGGCGCACCTCGGGCCCGAGCATGCGCGGCGCGACCATGCCGATGTCGCCCGGCGGATCGAAGCGGTCGAAGGCGACGGTGTAGCCGCTCGCGAGAACCGTGAGCGCGCGCTCGGACGGCTGGAGCGGCAGCAGCGGGATGACGTCGTCCGGGATCAGGACGCAGAGGACGTCGGCCTGGTTCGCCGAGGCGACATCGCCGGCGCGAAATCCGTCCTTCTCCGCCTGCTCGCGCGAGGCGTCGGCGCGCACGCAAACGCTCACGTCGAGGCCGGAGTCGCGCAGGTTCAGCGCCCACGAGCGCCCCTGGTTCCCGTAACCCACGACCGCAACCCGCGCGCCCGCCAACGCTTCGATCGAGGCGTCCTTCTCGTAGTAGATCGTCGTCATGGCGGCAGATTCCTCGGAACCAGCCGCCCCGGTCAAGAGGGCCGCGCACTCAGCTCGTGAGACGTCGGACGATCGCGCCCCGCGACCACGCGTAGAGTCCCGCCGAGAGCAGCAGGATGTAGGCGAGATCCAAGAGCAGGATCGGCGAGAAGGTGCCGGCGAAGCAGGCGCGCGCCATCCGTACCGGGTGCAGCAGCGGCAAGACCTCCGCCACCCAGAGCCAGCCCCCCTGCAGCCGCTCGCCGATCGGGAAAAACACGTCCGAGAAGAGAAAGAGCGGCGTCAGGAACAGCGTGAAGTAGAAGCTGAACAGATCGATCGTCGCGACGCGCAGCGTGAACGCGGCGCCGATCACGGCGAAGAGCAACCCCGCGAGCGGCACGACCGCGAGCGCCAGGAGAGAGTGCGGAAGCGGTGCGAGCCCGTACGCCGCGACGACCAGGAAGAACGCGCCGCCGTAGATGCACGCCCGCGTCGTCGCCCAGAGCAGCTCGCCCACGAGAACGTCCTCCGGCTGGAGCGGCGTCGTCAGCATCGCGTCGTAGGCCTTCTCGTAGCTCATACGGACGAAGATGTTGTAGGTCACCTCGAAGCTCGCGCCGTTCATCGCTGCGACGCAGATCAAGCCCGGCGCGAGGAACTCGACGTAGGAAACGCCGCCGATCCGGTCGATGTACGCCCCGACGCCGATCCCGATGGACATCAAGTAGAAAACCGGCTCGAAGAAGTTCGGCAGGATGTTGAGCTTCCACGTACGCGCGTACATCGAAGCGTTGCGGCGCCAGACCGCGAGAGCGTGCGGCAGGGAGACGCTCACGCGTCGGCCTCGCCGATGCGGGTGCCCGTGAGGAGCAGGAACACGTCTTCGAGGTTCGTCGGGCGGACGACCGCGCGGCAGCCGCCGCTCTCATCGAACCGGTGCACGCGCTCGAGGAGCGGCGCCACGTCGGACGCGTAGACGATCAGGCGATTCCCGGCGCGCATCCGGCGGATGCTTCCGCCACCTTCGCCGAAGAGCTTCTCTTCGTCGATCGCACCGCAGTCGAGCTCGAGCGCCTCGGCGGCGAGATGGCGCGCGATCAGCGTGCGCGGCGCCCCCTGGCTCTCGATCCGCCCGTTCGCGAAGATCGCGACGTCGTCGCAGAGCCGCTCCGCCTCGTCCATGTAGTGCGTCGTCAGGAGGACGGTCGTGCCGGTGGCGCGAAGCTCGCGGACGCGCGCCCAGACGGCCTGCCGGATCGCCGGGTCGAGACCGGTCGTCGGCTCGTCGAGGATCAGGAGCTCGGGCCGGTTCATCAGGGAGAGAGCGATCGCGAGCCGCCGCTGGAATCCGCCCGAAAGATGCCGCACCGGAACCTTCGCGTGCGAGCGCAGGTCGAGGAAGTCGACGAGCTCTCCGACGCGACGCTCGAGCTCGGCTCCGCGAAGCAGATGGAAGCGCCCGAAGACGCGCAGGTTGTCCTCCGGCGAAAGGGACTCGATCAGCGCGTTCTCTTGCAGCGTCACGCCGAGACGAGAGCGCACCTGCCGCGGCTCGCGCGCGACGTCGAGGCCGAAGACGTGAACCCTGCCCGCGGTCGGACGGGTGACGCCGTAGACCATGCGAAGCGTCGTCGTCTTGCCGGCGCCGTTCGGGCCGAGGAGGCCGAAGCAGGCGCCGGCCGGGACGTCGAGGTCCACGCCGTCGACGGCGCGGCGCTCGCCGAACCGCTTGGCGACGCCGCGCAAGGAGACGAGGGGCTCGATCAATCGACCGAGAGGGGCGCTGCCCCTCTCCTCCACGCGGCAAAGCCGCGCGGAGCCTCCTCACCCCGCTCGCTCGCGCTCGGCCGCGCGCTTCGCGCGCGGAACGGTGTGCTCACAAGCTCCGAGATCAAACGACCGGGTCGCGGGCGCGGCGGAGAAGGACGTAGAGCGCGCCGGCGCCGCCATGGCGCGCGTCCGCCGGGCCGATGCCGATCAGCCGATCGCTGTGGCGGCCCTCGGTGATCCAGCGCGGCACCGCAGAGCGCAGCACGCCGCCGCCGTCGCGGGCGGTTCCCTTCCCGGTCACGACGAGGAGACAGCGCCGCCCCTCGAACCAGGCCTGCTCGAGGAAATTCGTCACCGCGGAGAAGGCTTCCTCCTGGGTGTAGCCGTGCAGGTCGAGGGTGGCTTCGATCGGGATCCGCTCCTCCCGGAGGCGGTCGTAGGTGCGCCGGTCGAAGGCGAAGGAGGGGTCGCCGTCACCGGTCGGGGCGGCGTCCTGCCGCATGCGGAAGCGCTCGGCGAGGCCCGTGCCCGGGGCCTCTTCCGGGGATTCCTCGGGCGGCGGCTCGGTGCGGTCGCCGAGGGGCGTCACGTCCCGCATCGCCTGCTCCCAGGCGGCGTCGTCGTCCAGATCCATCGCGACGTCGAGCTCCTCCTGCTCCACGTCCTCGTCGATGCGGCCATCGGATCCCATTGCGATTCAGACCTCCTCGCAGTCTGGGGGGAACCTCATGACGCAAGATGTAACACATCCCAAGGGCTCCGCCGAAAACCCGGGCGGGCCGAAGCGCGCGCGGCCCTGCTCTCGGGGAGCGGCCGAGCGGCGGACGTGGCGGCGCCGGGGAAGCCGGCGCCGGGCTTGGTCGGGATCCCTGCTCACGCGCCGTTGCCGAAGCGCGTAAGGGTTTCCTCGCTCTCGAAGTAGCGAACTTTTCCGTCCACACCCGCCCCGATCACGGCGGTCGCCTTGTCGACCTTCTTGCCGGAAACGGGGTCCGTGGACTGCCGAACGGCGGCGTCGGCCGCCAACCGTCCTTTGCACATCTCGCAGCAGCCGTAATACGTCTTTCCCTCGACCTCGACCGCGATCTGGTCCTTCGGGAAGACGGTGTCGTTCACCATGCAGACGCGCTTGGCTTCGACCCGCTCGAGCTGCTCCGCCTCGGCCGGGAGCGCGAGGAGCAGAACGGCGACGGGTATCCAGGCGATCGCGGCACTCCAGAGTGCCGCCTTGCGAATCCGCATGTCAGGCTCCTTTCCCGGAGGCGGTTCTGCCTCACGTATTCTCTATTTGCGGCAAACCGGCAGATCTCGCAAGTCGGGCGGAGCGGGCGATCGCCGGAGGGATCGTCAGCGCGGAGGGTTGTAGAGCACCATCATCTCGTAGATGAGCGCCGGAACCGTCTGCCCGACGACGCCGACCTCGATCTCGTTCGTGATGAGCGTGCCCTTCGGCTTTCCCTCGACGTTCACGAGGCGGGAGCGCGCATGCAGCTTCGCGCCCGCGGGGACCGGAGCGAGAAAGCGGAGCTTGTTCGCGCCGTAGTTGACCGCATTCCCGGCGCCGACGACCTGGTAGTCGGTGCGGGTACGGATCGTCGGAAGGAGGCTCAGCGTCAGGAAGCCGTGCGCGATCGGGCCGCCGAAGGGGCTCTCCTTCTTGGCGCGCTCGACGTCGACGTGGATCCACTGGCGATCGCCGGTCAGCTCCGCGAACCGGTTGATCATGTCCTGGGTGACCTCCATCTCGGGTCCCCACTCGCTGTGCTTGTCGCTGATCTTCGCCTTCAGGGCCGGGATGTCGTCGAAGCGGATCTCCTGCATCGTGCTCACTCCTCGTTCGGCGCGGCGGACTCGACCCGCCGGCTCGACTGAAACCTTGGTGAAAAAAGAGCCGCTCCTCAATGGCACCGAAAACGCACGCTTGGAAGAGGTGCTTTGCTTGGCGAAAGGACCGCGGGTAGGCTGGACGGTTCGATGTCGGTCGCGGAGCCTCACCTTCCCCTGCAGCCGCTCGCGGATTGGCTGCCGGCGCTCGCGCCTGCGCAGGTCCTCGACCTGACGGGACGGCGCGCGTGGGAGAGCGCGCGCGAGCATCCCTACGAGATCGAGGGGCGGCCTCGCCCCGTCGGCGGCAAGCTCGTGCGCGCGACGGTCACGCGCGAGGGAGCGGCGCCCGGATCCGTCCACGTCGGCCTCGGAGCCGAGGGCTCTCTCGCGTGCCGCTGCGACTGCGACGAGTTCGCGCGCGAGCCGCCCTGCGGGCACGTCGTCGGCTTGATGCTCGCGCTCGCGCAGGACGACGATCTGCGCGAGCAGCTCGTCGCCGCACCGCCGAGCCCGCGCGACGAAGCACGCGAAGCGCGTCGCCGTGCGGCGGCGCTCGACGTCCTTCGCCGCCGCGGCGTCGATCTCGCCGAGCACCGGCGCGGGGCGGCGCCTCCCGAGCTCCTCGACCTCACGTTTGCAGGCTGGCGACGCCGAGGCCCGCTGCGTCCGATCGGTCCCGCCTCGTGGTCTCTCGAAGTCGAGCGCGACGAGGACTCGCCGGAGGAGCCCCCGCGCCTGCGCGTCGTCATCCTGCCGGAGGAGAACCGCAGCAAGCCGTTCGGCCCGGACGACCTCGAGTCGCGACGTCTTCCGGCGCGGGAGTGGCGTCTCGTCGAGCCGCTCGCGCGCTCTCCTTCCGGCGCGCGCGACTTCACCGCGAGCGGCGACGCGGCGTGCTCCTTCCTCGATCGCGTCGCCGAAGCGGGGATCTCGCTCGCCCCCGCCGGACCGCGCTCGGCGATCGCGATCACGACCGCGGAGCTCCGGCCCTCGCTCGAGCTCCGCGCCGCGCGCGCGGAGGAGATCGGCTCGCACGCGCTCCTCGCGGACGAGTCGGCCCGGCGGAGCGAGCGTCGTCGCGAGATGCACGAGGCATGGGTCGCGTACAACGCGATCGTCGCACCGATCGACGAGGGGGAGTTCCGCCGCCTGCTGGATCTCGAAGCCGAGGAGGAGGACGAGCTCGTCCCAGGCGGCATCGCCGACGTGCAGGTGCTCGAAGCGGTCTGGGTCGCCGCCGATCCGCACGCCGCGCCGAGCTATCTTCCGCTTCCGGCACCGCTCGCCCGGAGCGTCCTCTTCCGCGGACCGACGACGTGGGTCTACCTGGAGCACGCACGCTCGTTCGCTCGCGTCGCGCGCGACGTCGGACCGATCGCGATGACGCGGCTCCTGCAGCAGCCCTCGATCCTTCTCTCCCGCGGCGATGCGGCGAAGCTCCCCGCGCTCCTCGCGGAGCACTTCCAGAGCGAGGGCATCCTGCTGCCGCGTCGCGAGGCGCTCGGCCTTCCGCCGCCGCCGCGCGCGCGCCTGCGCTTGAAAGTCTCCGGATCGCTGTTCGCGGTCGAGGCGCATCTCGAGGCGAGCTACGGCTCGGGGGAGATCGAGCTCGGACCGCAGACGACGGCCGGAGTCGCGGACGGTCGCCGCGACGTCGAGTCCGAGAGCGCCGCGATCGAAGCGCTCGCGACGACGGCTCTCCACTGGGCACGCGAGCGCGGTCGCCGCCGTCGCGCCGATTCCGGCGAAGCGCCGCCGCGCGCGGCGTACCGCGCCGACGGCGAGCACGCGGTGCGCTTCTGGACGAAGGACCTGCCCGACATCGTCTCGCAAGCCGGGCGCGGCGGCCCGATCGACGACGTGATCGTTCCCGCCGGGTTCCAGAACGTGACGGTGCGCGAGCCGTTGCGCTCCCGCCTCGACGCGAGCGCGCGCCCGAGCGGCCTCTTGCAGATCGCGCTCGCGTTCGCCTCGGAGGGAGTCGCTGCGGACGTCGACGAGATCCGCGCGGCAATCGAGACGAAGCGACGCTGGGTCCGGCTCACGGACGGCAGCATCGCCTCCCTCTCCGAGCGCGTCGCCGAGCTCGCCGCCGCGACGCAGGACACGCTCGGTGCGAAGAGCAGCGCGGAGATCGAGAGACACGCCCTCGGCGAAGCGCGTGTCTGGACGGAGCTCGCCGACGAGGTCTCGATCGACGCGACGGTGCGCGGCTGGACCGAGCGTCTCCGCGCTCTCGACGTCGCGGCGGACCCCGCCCCCGTGCGCGGCCTGCGCGCGGAGCTACGCGCCTATCAGAAGACCGGGCTCGCCTGGCTCCAGTTCCTCGCGGAGCTCGGCACGGGCGGCATCCTCGCCGACGACATGGGCCTCGGGAAGACGGTGCAGGCGCTCGCGCTCCTCGCCTGGCGGCGCGAGCGCGACGGCCCCGCGCCGTCACTCGTCGTCGCGCCGACGTCGGTCGCGCCGAACTGGCTGCGCGAGGCCTCGCGCTTCGTGCCGGAGCTCGAGACGATGCTCCTGCACGGCAGCGAGCGGCACGCGCGTCGCGCGGACGTCCCGCGCCACGACCTCGTCGTGACGACGTACGCGCTTCTCCGCCGCGACATCGAGCGGCTGCGCGACGTCCGCTTCCGCTACGTGATCCTCGACGAAGCGCAGCACATCAAGAACCATCAGGCCGCAACGACGGCCGCGGCGCGGGCTCTCGACTCCGAGGCGCGGCTCGCCCTGACGGGCACGCCGCTCGAGAACCGCCTCCTCGAGCTCTGGTCGATCCTCGACTTCGTCAATCCGGGGATGCTCGGGAGCTGGCGTGACTTCAGCCGCCGTTGGGAGCGCCCGCTCCGCGTGGCGCTCGACGGCGAGCCGGTCGACTCCGCCTCCGACGCGAGCGACGACGGCGCAGGGGACGACGCGCGCGCCGCCGACCGGGACGCGCCGGCGAGCCACGCCGCGACGGCCGCGCTTCGCGCTCGCATCCGGCCGTTCCTCTTGCGGCGCACGAAGGCCGCCGTCGAACGCGACCTGCCGCCGAAGATCGAGACCGACGTCGTCGTCGAGCTGACGCCGGCTCAGCGGCGCGCGTACGCGGCCCTCGCCGCGGCGGCGCGCGAGGACCTCGCGAAGAAGCTCTCGAAGGACGGCTTCGAGCGCAGCCGGATGGCGATCCTCACCGCCCTCCTCCGCTTGCGCCAGATGGCGTGCGATCCGCGTCTGATCGACTCTCGTCACCGCCCCGCCGACTCGGCGAAGCTCGGCGCGCTGCGCGAGCTCGTCGCCGAGGTGATCGCGAGCGGCCGGCGCGCGCTCGTCTTCAGCCAGTTCGTGCAGCTCCTGACGCTCGTTCGTGCCGACCTCGACGAGCAAAAGATCGACTTCGCCTACCTCGACGGCCGGACACGCGATCGCACCGCGGTGATCGACGGCTTCGTGCACGGCACGATGCCCGTGTTCCTCCTGAGCCTCCGCGCAGGCGGCACGGGATTGAACCTCTCCGCCGCGGACGTCGTGATCCACCTCGATCCCTGGTGGAACCCGGCGGTCGAGGACCAGGCGACGGACCGCGCGCACCGCATCGGCCAGAGGAAGGCGGTGTCGGTCTACCGGATCGTCGCGGCCGGCACGATCGAGGAAGCGATCCTCCGCATGAAGGAGCGCAAGCGCGCGCTCGCCAGCGCGGTGATCGGCGACGGCGAGCAAGGTCTCCCGCGCGGCTTGACGGAGGCGGACGTCGACGAGCTCCTGCGGTTCGGACGGTGACGACGCCCCTCCCGCGACGCGACGAGGCGCCCGCCTGGGATCGGAGCGACGTCGCGGCGCTCGCCGGGCTCCTTCTCGTGCTCGTCGTCTTCGCGGCGCGCTCGTGGCTCGCCTGGGGCCACCCCGAGGACGACTACGGGCGCGAGATGTGGACGCCGCTCCGCGTGCTCGAGGGCGAGGTGATGTACCGCGACTTCCGCTACCGGTACGGCCCGTTCTCGCCGTATCTGCACGCGCTCCTCTACGGAGCGTGGAAGCCGCATCTGAACGTGCTCTATGCGAGCGGCCTTCTCTCGACGGCGCTCGTCGTGGTCACGCTCTATGCAGCGGGACGGCAGATCGCGTCACGGGCCGTCGCGGCGGGCGCGTGCCTTCTCGCGATGGTCGACCTGATGTTCTTTCCCGGCGGCGTCGGCACGTTCAGCTACGTCTTCCCGTACGCGTACCCGGCGCTGCACGGGCTTCTCTGGCTCCTGCTCGCGCTCGCCGCCTCGCTGCACGCGATTCGCACTCCGTCGCGCGCGGCGTTCGCGATCTCCGGCGTCGGGATCGGGCTTGCGCTCCTGACGAAGCACGAGGCCGCGGGGATCGCGGTCGGGCTCGGGGGGCTGACGGTCCTCGCGACGCTCCTTCGCGATCGACGTGCGGCGTTGCTCGCGGCCGCGGCGATCGCGGTTCCCGCTCTCGGCATCCCCGCGCTCGCGTACGGCGCGCTCTCTCTCGCGATGCCGACGCCCCGGATCATTCTCGATACGCTCTTCGAGCCCGGTTACTTCAACCGCACCTTCTTCTGGCACACGGCCGGGTTCTCGACGGACGCGCCGACGAGCGAGATCGTCGCGACGCTCGCGGCGCAGCACGCCTCCGCGGCGGCCCTGTACGGCCCCGGCCTCCTGCTCGTGGCAGCGATGGGTTGGGCCCGCTCCTCCCGCGTCAAGCAAACCGCCCGGTGGGTGGCGCTCGCGCTTGCATGCGCCGGCTTCGCGTGGATCCTCTGGCGCGTCGGCGCCGCCGTCACAACCGGCCCGGGTGCGGCGCGAGCGCTCGTCCTGGCCCTGAAGCCGCGTTACGGCGGGCTGCCGATCGTTCTCGGCGGCTGGCTCGTCGTCGAGACGGCGATCGCCGCTCGCTCGGCCTGGAAGCGCGAGGCACCCGCCGTCGCGAACCTGCAGCGGCTCGTCGCGGTGGCGGTCGGGCTCGCGATGCTCCATCGCGTTCCCGCCTCGCTCGTGCCGCTCAACTACGCGAACTTCGCCCTGCCGGTCGCTCTCCTCCTCCTGTGCGTGCTGCTCTTCGAGATCGCTCCGGCGAGCCTCGGTGCGCTCGGAGCGAACGCGGGCGCGTCGCGTGCGGCCGGACTGGCGCTCGTCGGCCTCCTCGCCGTCGCGATCGGCACGGAGCGCTGGCACCGCTGGAACGAGCGCCGGACGCCGTTCGTCACTCCTGTCGGAACGATGCTGCTCGCCCGCGGCGACCCGTATCTGCCGATGTACCGTGAGGCGCTCGAGCTGATCGAGAAGGAGACGGCACCCGACACGCGCATCGCAGCGATCCCCGGCGAGAACTCGCTCTACTTCCTCTCCGGCCGAAAGAACGGGCTCTACGAGATCAACCTGATCGGGCTCCTCAACTCACCCGAGGAGGAGCGCGCCTACGTCGCCGACCTCGAGCGCGAGAATCCGAGCCTGATCCTCATCTCGAGCCGCCCGCAGTTCGAGTACGGGCGGTTGGCCTTCGGCGTCGACCACGGCCACATCGTCCAGCGCTGGATCGAGGAGAACTACGAGCGCCTCGATCGGACGCTCGGGAAGAAGATGGTCCGGGCGCAGGTGTGGCGACGGCGAGACTCCGCGGACAAGGGCTAGCTGTCGCCGATCTTCCGATCGCGCGAGGCACGCGACGAGGTCTTCGAGGTCCCCTTCGAGCGAGACTTCGAAGCCGTCTTGCGCTTCACGGTCGTCTTGCGGCGCCCGCTGCCGCGGCGCGACGTCGTCGCGGCACCGTCCGCCGCTTCGGCGTCCTCGGCCCCGACGGCGGGCTCTGCGGTCGCGTCCTCGGCGCTCGCCTCGATCTCGTCCTCGTCGGTCGCGTCCGCGACCCGCTCGGCCGCGAACGCTTCGCGCGGCTCTTCCTCGTCCGCCGTCTCCCTCGCCGCGGTCGTCTCCTCGAACGAGCTCGGGACGGTCTCGTCGACGATCGGCTCTTCGACGGCGCGCGGCGAACCCGCCTCGCCGCCCTCGGACGACATCGGCGTCACGCGCCAGGCGCCCTGCCGGTCGCGCTGCATCCGGACAATGCCCTCGCGCTGCCCGAGGTGCATCAGCTCGGTCAGCGTACGGAACCCGTAGCGCTCCTCGTTGAAGTCGGGATCGATCGAGCGCAGCGCCTGCGCGAGGTGGCGAACGTACGTCGGCTTCCCTGGACGCGCCTCGGAGAGCTTCTCGACGGCGCGACGAAGAAGCGCGACCGCCTCGTTGGACGACCGCTGCACGGCCGGCTCGCCCTCTCCCCCCGCGTCGCTCGCGGGAGCGCGCGGTGCCTCGACCGGACGCGGACGAGGCTCTGCGGTCACCGGAGCGGGTTCGGCCGAGCCGTTTCCGCTCGCCGCGGCGCCGGCTGCTTCCTCGCTCGCCTGCGCGGCTTGGGCCTCGGCCTCGCCGTTCACCTCGACGAGATAGCCCTGGTCGATCCGGCGCATCGTCAGGAGCTTCTTGTTCTCGAGGCGCTGGATGAACTCGCGGAAGGAGGAGGTGCCGTAGTCGCGCTCGCTGAACGTCGGATCGAGCTGCAAGAGAGTGCTCTTGAGCGGCCCGAGCTGTGGCTGGACACCGCGATCCGCGAGCACCTTCAACGCGCGCTGGACCTTGTCGAAGCCCTGCTTCAGGGGCAACCGGGCGTTGACCGGGCCCCGGCTCTGCTGCTGCGAGCGGCGTCCGCCCGAGAGCAGGTTCTCGTAGGCGATGAACTCGTGGCAGTTCCGCTGCAGCGTCCCGCTGGTGAACGAGCGGCCGCCGACGACGAGGACGCGCTTCCCGAACTGCTTCAGCTTCTCGACGAGCGCGATGAAGTCCGAATCGCCCCCGACGATCGCGAAGGCGTTGATGTGCGGACGCGTGAACGCCATCTCGAGGGCGTCGACGACCAGGTTGATGTCAGCGCCGTTCTTGTCGCCGCGGGGGGTCACGTTCCGCTGCACCATGTGCACGGCGTGGTCCGTCAGAGTCCGGCTGTGATTTCCGGCGCGCGCCCAGTCTCCATAGGCGCTCTTGGACACCACCTCGCCCCGCTCCCGCAGGGCGTCCAGCACGAGGGCCAGATCGAGCTCGTTGTTGAGCGTCGTCTTGACGCCGATCTCGATGTTGTCGAAGTCGATGAAAACCGCGAGTTGCAGCCGATCCTCTTCCAATCTCAGCCTCCCACCGGCGGGATTAAAGCATCCTGATTCCCGCGGGGCCAGGATCGAGCACGGGAACCTTAGCCCGGAAGGAGCGCGGTCAAAGAGCGCCCCTGCAGCGCCCGGTTCCATGCGGACGTCAAATGCTCGTCTCCGAGCCCGTCGACCAGGCGCTCGGCCTCCTCCGGCAGGGGGAAGCCCGTGAACGTCGCGTCGGCGAGCACGAGCGCGCGGTCGAGTCTGCGCTGCGCCGAAGCGACGTACCCGTAGCGACGCTTCTTGCGGGCGCGCGCGAGGTCCTCGGCGGTCGGCGGACGAGCGATCGATTCGGCGAGGACCTCGTCGACAACCCCGGCGAGCCGATCGGCCTGCCCCGGACGAGCGCTCGCGGAGAGCACCGCCGCGGCCCACCCGACGCCCACCTCGAGCCCCGCCGAAACCTCGTACCCGAGGCCGTAGCGCTCGCGCACCGCCTGGAAGAGCGCTCCGTCCGCGTCGGCGCCGACGAGATCGAGCGCAACTCCTACCGCGAGCAGGTTCTCGATCCGCGCGTCGAGCTCGAGAAAGCGGGCGACGAAGCTCTGACCGCGCGGTCCGCCGCGCACGACCAGGCGGCCTCGCGCCTTTCCGCGCGCCCCCGCGCCGCGGGCGGGCTTCCCGACGCGGTCCGCTCGGACGTGGCGCCGGACCGCGCGCCGGACCGTCTCTCCCGCGACGCCGCCGACGACGCAGAGCACCGAGTTTGCGTTGACGAAGTAGCGGCGGAGAAAGCGGACGACGTCCTCCGGCTGCATCGCGCGCAGCGAGGCTCCCGTTCCGCAAATGGGGCGGCCGATCGGCGCGTCGAAGAACGCCTCCCAGCCGCGCTCGTGCAGAAAGTCGAGCGGGTCTTCCTGGTAGCTCCGGATCTCGTCGAGGACGATTCGCCTCTCCTTCGCGAACCGGCGCGCGTCGATGCGCGTCTCGTAGAACTGCTCGGCGAGAAGCCCGATCGCGTCCTCGACGTCCTCGTTCAGAACCTCGAGAAGGATCTCGACCGTCTCGTAGCTGGTCTCGGCGTTGTGGTTCCCGCCGAGCTCCGCCGCGCGACGGTTCAGGGCGAGCTGGTCGAGACGCTCGGTTCCCTGAAACAACATGTGCTCGGCCATGTGGGCGAGGCCCGGGACCGCGCCGTCGAAGCGGGCGCCCGCGCGGACGCTCCAGACGAGCGCCGTCAGCGGACCCGGCACCTGCTCGTACACGACGCGGAGCCCTCGCGTGCGCGAGCGACGGATGGTGGAGCGTCTTCCCATCCGACAGTCGGAAAGCGGTTTTCGGGTCTCGAAGCAACTCGCCGAGATGCTAGTATTCTTGCCCCACGTAACGGCCCCCCGTCCGGGGCCTTCCCAGGAGCGTCGCCGATGATCGAAGATCAACTCGCCAAGGAATTTCTGCGTGTCACGGAGCTCGCCGCGATCGACTCGGCGCGAACCATGGGTCAGGGAGAGCGGCGCCATTCCGACCACGTCGCCACCGAGGCGATGCGGCGCGCGATGGACACGCTGCCGATGCGCGGCGAAGTCGTGATCGGCGAGGGCGAGCGCGACGAGGCGCCGATGCTGTTCATCGGCGAGAAGGTGGGCCGCGGCGGCGCGTCCGATCCCGAGGTCGACATCGCGGTCGACCCGCTCGAGGGCACGAATCTTTGCGCGACGGGCGCGCCGGGCGCGATCGCGGTGCTCGCCGCTTCCGAGCGCGGCGGCCTCTTGAAGGCGCCCGACTGCTACATGGAGAAGATCATCGTCGGGCCGCGCGCGAAGGGCTCGATCCATCTCGACGCGCCCGTCGCCGAGAACCTGAAGGCGATCGCGAAGCGGCTCGAGCGCGAGGTGAACGAGCTCGTCGTGATCGTGCTCGACCGCGAGCGCCACGAGCAGCTGATCGCCGACATCCGCGCCGCGGGCGCGCGCATCAAGCTGATCGGCGACGGCGACCTCTCGGCGGGCATCTCCGCGGCCGTCCGCGGCACGAACGTGCACGCGGTGATGGGCATCGGCGGCGCTCCGGAGGGCGTTCTCACCGCGGCCGCGCTCCGCTGCCTGAACGGCGGCATGCAGGCGCGCCTCGTCCCGACGAAGGAGGGACAGGAGGAGCGCATGAAGGCCATGGGAATCACCGACCCGAAGCGGATCTACTCGGAGCGCGACCTGGCGCCCGGGGACGAGATCCTGTTCGCGGCGTCGGGCGTGACCGACGGCGCGCTCTTGAAGGGCGTGCGCTTCTTCGGGCACGGGCATCGCGTCGCCTCGGTCCTGATGTCGCGCAAGTCGCGGATGATCCGCTTCGTCGACACGGTCCACGTCGAGGAGTCCCCCGGTATCGGGATTGAATTTTAGGCGAGGGGGCGCTGCCCCCTCGCCGAAGGCGCGGCAAAGCCACGCCTTCTCCACGGTTGATCGCAAGCGAGGGGGCGCTGCCCCCTCGCCGAAGGCGCGGCAAAGCCACGCCTTCTCCACTCCCCCGCTCGCTCTCCGCTCGGCCACGCGCTGCGCGCGCGGATTCGTCGGGTCGGGTGCGGGGGAGCGAGGGTCCGGTATACTGCCGGCGTGAGCTCGACCTTCGGGCATCTATTCCGGATCACGACGTTCGGTGAGTCGCACGGCGGCGGCATCGGCGTCGTGGTCGACGGGTGCCCGCCGCGCGTGCCGCTGACCGCGGCCGACATCCAGATCGAGCTCGATCGGCGCCGGCCGGGACAGAGCCGGCTCACGACGCCGCGGCAGGAGGCGGACCAGGCGGAGATCCTCTCGGGCGTGCTCGACGGGCAGACGCTCGGCACGCCGATCGGCATCCTCGTCCGGAACCAGGACGCACGCTCGGACGCCTACGACCACCTGCGCGACGTCTACCGTCCGTCGCACGCCGACTACACGTATGACGCGAAGTACGGAATACGCGACTGGAAGGGCGGCGGCCGCGCGAGCGCACGAGAGACGGTCGCACGCGTCGCGGGCGGTGCGATCGCCCGCCGCGTCCTCGCCCACCTCGGCGCCGGCGAGATCCTCGCGTGGGTGAGCCAGGTCCACACGATCGAGACGAGCGTCGACCCCGAGACTGTGACGCGCGAAGCGATCGAGGCGACGATCACCCGATGCCCGGACGCGGCCGCTTCCGAGGAGATGATCCGGCGCATCGACGGCGCGCGGCGCGAGGGCGACTCGCTCGGTGGCGTCGTCACGTGCGTCGCGCGCGGTGTGCCGGCGGGGCTCGGCGAGCCCGTCTTCCACAAGCTCGAAGCCGACCTCGCGGCGGCTCTCCTCTCCCTTCCCGCCTGCAAGGGCTTCGAGATCGGCTCGGGATTCGCGGGCACGCTTCTCACGGGCATCGAGCACAACGACCCGTTCTTCCGGGAGGGCGAAGGCGTTCGGACGCGATCGAACCGCTCCGGCGGCGTTCAGGGCGGCATCTCGAACGGCGAGCCGATCGTCGTGCGCGCCGCGTTCAAGCCGACCGCGACGATCCGGAAGGCGCAGGAGACCGTCAATACCAAGGGCGAGGCGGTTCGGCTCGAAGCGCAAGGTCGCCACGATCCGTGCGTCCTGCCGCGCGCCGTTCCGATGGTCGAAGCGATGGTGGCGCTCGTCCTCTGCGACCACCTCCTGCGGCATCGCGCGCAGGTCGGTCCGGCAGAGAAGCAAACGATCGAGGCGTTCTAGCGCACGAGGCGGAGGACGCGCGAGCCGCCTCCGATCGGCGTCGCACCGACGATCGCCTCGTGCACGAAGCGCTTCGCCGTGACGACCGCTTCCGCGAGCGTCGCGCCGAGCGCGAGCCGCGCGGCGATCACGGCCGAGAGCACGCAGCCCGTCCCGTGCACCGGCCCGACGTCGACGTGCTCGGCACCGATCTCCTGGAATCCGGAATCGTCGAGAAGGACGTCGACCGCGCCCTTCCCGAGGTGGCCGCCCTTGACGAGCACCGCGGCGACGCCCTGATCACGCAGCGCGGACGCGGCGTCGCGCATGCCGCCGAGGCTCGCGATCGTGCGCCCGGTGAGAGCGCTCGCCTCGTGGAGGTT
>Ga0194128_10001212_pt1 | contig 45322 bp, 49 predicted proteins | sample TA2KigCa65mmetaG_FD_148650 | JGI IMG/M metagenome (GOLD analysis project Ga0194128, IMG submission 148650) | Freshwater microbial communities from Lake Tanganyika, Tanzania - TA2015037 Kigoma Deep Cast 65m | ecosystem: Environmental > Aquatic > Freshwater > Lake | place: Tanzania: Lake...
TGATAGGAAAAGAAAAACGCCGTCACTTGGACGGCGTTGGAGGTTGCTGGGGGTGTTAATGGTGGAGGCGGTGGGAATCGAACCCGCGACCCGTAAATCCGCGTCAGTGCTGGATTTGCGCCATTATATGTTGGGTCCAATTCTTTGGAATACCCCCAACAATACCCCCAGCGTGATCGGATGTTGTTGATGGTTGTTAGCTCGCTGATGCCGCAATGGCGCTCACGTTCTGTCCGCGCCGCCTATGACTGCCGGCCAGATTGCGGCCTCGAACGCTTGCCCGATTGAGCTTCGATCGCGATGGCATTACGCCCGCAATAGTCCCGAATCATCACTTCCACCATGTTGGCGATGGAGCGGTGCTCCCGCTCCGCGGCGGTGCGCAGTGCCTCCTTCAGAGCTGGTGCGATGCGAAAGGTCAACGTGCTGGTCTTGCCGGCGGGCATGGAACCCCCTCGTGCAGCGGATGTAGTGCGGATATACTGCACTGTACATCAATATCCGGTACAGTCCAATGGCGTGTTCTCATCTCAGTCAGAGGGCCCTGCCAAGGTGGGCGAAAGTCAGTGATCCTTGCCGGAGGGCGCAATCTGTCAATTTGCAGTGGGGGCTCTATGAGTAAGCCTTGGGAAGACGATAGCTGCGAGCAGGTTCAGTCGTACTACACCATCTACCCCGTCCCGGTCGCGGCGGCGCTGTGGTGCGGCGTAAAGCCGAACGAAATTGTTGAGCATCTGAACGTCGCCGTTCAGGTTCATCGTGGGGTGTATCGGCATCCCTACATCAAATGCCTTGAGCCCCGATGCAGGGCGATGCACGAGGCCATAGACAAAGGCGCTTTGCTGGTCTGCAGGGAAAACGGGAAATCTTTTGGCGGCACAACGCATTATGTCGCGCCCGAGCGGCGGCATGTGACCCGGCAGAATCTCAAAGAGTGGATAGCGCGGGAGTTCCCAGCCGACAAGCCGGCGTTCCTGTTCGACGAAGTGGAACGCAAGACGCATTCGGCAATCAATGCCGACGCATTCCAGGCCTTGCAAGCTGACCGGGATGCAGTGAAGGCGGAGCTTGAAAAAGCGAACGCACGGGCGGCGGATACCATGGCGGAAATGAACGCCATGCGAGGCGAGCGCGATTCACTGCGAGCAATGGTGGACAAGATGAGTGCACCTGGCGAGCGGGCCGAGACAACCTATCTGAACATCATCGGCGGATTAGTGGAGCTGATGTTGGGCAAGTCGCCCGCGGGCAGAGTGCAATCGGTTTTTGACAATCAAGCCGCGATCATTGACGCGCTGCTTGGACACCATAGCGGCAAACCGGGAATCTCGGCCAGAACGCTGGAAGAGAAATTCGCAGCGGCAAAGCGAAGCCTGACCGCGACCTGATTCTTTACCGCAACTGCGGTAGTCGCCACCGCAACTGCGGTGACCGGCTGCAACTGCGCTGATCCAATGGCGGCATGTTCAACAACACCCAAAGGGGTGCAAACATGCCGCAGACTATCTTTCGGCTTCCTGCCGTAAAAACGGAATCGGGTTACTCCCGTTCCACGATCTACCTCCGCATCTCCCAAGGCTTGTGGACCAAGCAGGTAAGCCTGGGTCCGCGTTGCGTGGGCTGGCCCGCGCAGGAAGTGGCGGCGCTGAATGCGGCGCGCATTGCCGGCAAGAGCGACGAGGAAATCCGCGCCTTGGTGCTGAAGCTGGAAGCAGCGCGCAAGGCCGCAGCGTAGGCGTCGCGGTGATGGACTCGCGCGCGACACTTTCGCCGCCCGAACCGGCACAAACCGACATAACCGGCAAAACCGATTTCGTCGGCAATGGTGACTTTCTGCTGGCCGTATTCGGAGAGCCTGTCGATGCGCGCCCGGTGGTGGTGAGCTTCGAGGGCAGCCCGGCTACTGCTCCGGGCAAGGTCTGGTCCGGGAAGCCTTGGCAGGGCGCGCCCGATGAGGTTGCCGGTTTGCCTGCCGGCGCCAACAACTACTTCAGCCTCGCGGCCTTCAGGCCCGACGAGGCAGGGCAATTCCGCAGGCAAAAGGCGCGCTTTCAGGCCCTGTACGCGGTGATGCTGGATGACATTGGCACCAAGGTGGCCATCGAGAGGCTGACCCTCCCGCCGTCGTGGCTGCTGGAGACCTCGCCTGGCAATCACCAGGCCGGCTATCTGCTGCGCGAGCCGCTGACCGACGGCAGCGTCGCCGATCGCCTGATGAACGCCATCGTCGCCGCGGGCCTCTGTGACCCCGGTGCCAACGGCCCGAGGGCGCGGCTGGCCCGCTTGCCGGTCGCTGTGAACGGCAAGCACACGCCGCCGCTCCAGTGCCGCATGGCCGCCTGGTCGCCTGACCTGCGCTATTCGGTCGAGGAACTTGTCGATGGCCTCGATCTGGAGATGGCGTCCGCCGGGCGGCCCACGCGACCGGGCACGCGCGACGCGCAGCAGCGCCCGAGCGACGGCGACCCGGTCTGGATACCGCGCCCCGAGGAAAACAGCATTCTCGCCGCCTTGCGCGACCGTGGCCTCTATAAGGCGCCGCTGGGCGATGGCAAGCACGACATCACCTGCCCCTGGGTGAAGGAACACACGGGTGAGGTGAACGGCGGCACGGCCTATTTCGAGCCCGACGACAACTGGCCCATCGGTGGTTTCAAGTGCCTGCACGGGCATTGCGCCGAGCGGCATGTGCGCGACCTGCTGCGCCTGCTGGACATCGAGGTCAACGCCGCGCGCATGAAGCCCACCATCCGCGTCATGGCGGGGGAGATTCATCGCGTGGTGGACGCGGCCGAGCGTGAGCTCGCGCACTCGCGGCGGCATTACCAGCGCGGCGGGCTGATCGTGACCGTGATCACCGACCCCGGCACTCGCGAGACCCGCGTGCAGGAGATCAGTGCGCCAGCCCTGGTGCGGGCATTGGCGGGTGCGGCCACCTGGGAACGGTTCGATGCGCGCTCCGAGGACTGGGTGCGCACCGATCCGCCGGCCCGCCATGCGACGGTGCTGTTCGATTCCACGAGCTACCACCACCTCCCGGTGCTGAGCGGTCTGACGCGGCAGCCCTATCTGCGCCCGGATGGCAGCCTGATGACGGCAGCAGGGTATGACCCGTCCTCGCGCATGTTCGGCGTATTCGATGCGCGGGAGTTCGCGATTCCCGACGCCCCGAGCCTTGCCGACGCAAAGGCCGCACTGGCGTTGCTCCAAGACCTGTTGGCGGAATTCAGCTTCACGAGCGCGCCCGACCTGGCGGCTGCCTTGTCGGCGCTGCTCACCGCTACTGTCCGCCCCAGCCTCGCCTGCGCGCCGATGTTTCACGCACGCGCGCACATGGTCGGTTCGGGCAAGTCTTACCTGTGCGAACTGATCACGGCCTTTGCCACGCCGCAGCGAGGCACGCCGACCACCTTTCCCGCCGATGACGAGGAATGCCGCAAGCTGCTGCTTGCCGAGCTGTTGCGCGCGCCCGCGGTGATCGAGTTTGACAACCTCACAGGCGATCTGGTCGCGCACAAGAGCCTTTGCACCGCGCTCACGTCCGAGCACATGAGCGGGCGCATTCTGGGCGTGTCGAAGACGGCCACCGTAAGCACTCGAACCCTGTTCCTTTCCAGCGGCAATAACGTCGGGCCGGTGCAGGACATGACCCGGCGCTGCATCACCATCCGCCTCGACCCGGGCTGCGAGGTACCGGCAGCGCGCAGTTTCAGGCGGCCCGAGCTGGTGCGCGAGGTGCTGCGCGAGCGCGGGCGCTATGTCGCTGCGGCACTGACCGTCGTGCGCGCGTGGATCGTGGCCGGCAGGCCCAAGGCCGATTGCAAGTCAATGGCGGGCTTCGGCGACTGGTCCGATCTATGCCGCCAACCGCTGCTCTGGCTGGGCCTCGCCGACGCGACGGAATCCGTGTTCGAGGCCATGGCCGAAGACCCGGACCGAGAAACGTTGGGCCGCTTGTTGACCGGCTGGCAGTCCGCATTCGGCAGGACGGCGGCGATGGTGCGCGATGCCGTCCGGGTATCGGCATTCGGAGACGAGCACGCGGAACTGCGCGAAGTGCTGCGCGACATTGCCGACGAACGCGGCGAAATCAACCGCCGCCGGCTAGGCTGGTGGATCAGGCGTCATGCCGGCCGCATCGTCGATGGACGGCGCTTCGTTCGCGCCAGCGGCAACCGTTCGGCGGAAGCCTGGCGGGTGGAATCGGTTTCTCCGCTTTCGCCGGTTTCCGGCGGACCGAGGGCGGAAAGTGTCGGCGGCACTCCGGACGCCGCCAGCGCCTATGCCCGTGCCAGTCGCGGCGAATGAACAGGGTTGCCGGGCAGAACCATGAGTAAGCGCCACCCGAACCCGCGCCTTGCCAAGATCCACCGGAACTACACCGTGGAGGAGGTGGCCGGCGTCTTTGGCGTTCATCGGAACACCGTGCGGCAATGGGTCAAATCCGGACTCCCGACGAGCGACAAGCGGCGCCCGATGCTGATCCTCGGGTCCGACCTGGTGGCCTTCCTGCGGGCGCGGCGGCTGAAGAACAAGCGCACCTGCCAGCCGGGGGAAATGTATTGCGTGCGCTGCCGTGCGCCGCGGGCGCCGGCTGGCGAAATGGCGGACTACGAGCCATTGACCGCGACGCTGGGAAATCTGATCGGCATGTGCCCGGCGTGCGAAGCGATGATGTACCGGCGCGTCAGCCTGGCCCGGATGGAGCAGGTTCGCGGGAGATTGGAGATCACGCTGCCGCAGGCACTGCCACACATAGAAGTGCTAGCGAAAGGCCAGCAGTTCGTCGCGTACAACCTGCACCCGGATACGCAGGCCCCGTACCGGTGGAACGGGCTGGCGCAGGCCAGAGCAAATTCTTAGATCACAGACCCCCATCCCCCTTCAATCGGCAGGGGGAGGGGGTGGGTTACAGGGGATCCCTTACCGCCCCGCTAGCGTTGCGGTTTTTTAGGCTTCGGCGGCGGGCGTTGCTCGACGGTCACTTTCTTCCCTTCGCGCACAGCCTGGCGATCCCGAGCCGTTATAGGGAGGCCGATTGAGTTGCGCTGCTCGTGCCAAAACGCCTGTTCCTCAGCCTTGGTCAAGTACGAGTAGTAAACCGAGCTACCATGAATTGTCTTAGGCATAAAGCACCCCTCAAATCATCCGCGCCCAGCTCTCCGCTTCTGGAGTTGACCCGCTTTTGTGGACACATCATGTTCACAAAAGGAGGGTCAACTCCACATCGCACACCACTCAGGCGTAGAGTTGCCAAACGAAGTCTCCGCTTACGGCTTTTCTGGAGGGCGATATGGCCGATTCATCTAGTCGTCTGACTTTCGCGATCGCAATTGCCTTGGTGTTCATATCAGCACCCGTCAGTGCAGATCTGGGATTTGAACGCGCAGATACGCGCCCAAACCTATATTTGGCTACCGAATGTCCTGGTGCGCGCACCTTGGGTACCGACTACCAATGCGTGAACGACTGCATTGCGCGCGGATATATGTACAGCCTTTGCGTTGACAAGTGCTCTTGGGACGATAGCAATCAACCCTCGCAGCCCCCAAAGCAGACCGACTATGCCTGCGTCAACGATTGCACCGCCAATGGTTACCAATACTCTTACTGTGTCGCCCGCTGTTCGTACTGAGTACTAAGTTTTCCGTTTCCGAAGTACAGCGACCGATCATGCATTCGTGGCGCCGCGGGGGCCGCAGGTACCGATCGAACAGCTCCAGCCCCGCGTACGAGGTGAGCTTCGCGCCGCCGAACTCGATGGCAAGATTTCCATTGACACGGGCATGCAAATCGGTGTTTCTTCGTCTCACTGTCGGTGGCCTCTCGCTCGTGGCAGAAAGTCGGTGTGGCAACTTGCTTTCAACCACAACGAGAGGCCTTTTTCAATTCATTCGCCGCTCACCCGCGAGAAAAGATTGTCGGATCAGGGTTAAGTAATGCGCCTCGCGATGTGGTCCGGCCCGCGCAACATTTCCACGGCACTGATGCGCGCATTCGGCAGCCGGCCGGACACGGCGGTCAGCGACGAGCCGCTGTACGCACACTATTTGTGTGTCACCGGCGTGCGGCACCCGGGCCGCGAAGAAGTGCTCGCGACGCAGGAGACGGACTGGCGCAAAGTCGCCGCGCAACTCACCGGGCCGATCCCCGGCGGCCGCGCGATCTGGTACCAGAAGCACATGGCGCATCACCTGCTGCCGGTGATCGGGCGCGGCTGGCTGGACGCGCTCACGCACGCCTTCCTGATCCGCGAGCCGGACGAGATGGTCGCCTCGCTGCTGCGCGCGTTTCCGGGCGCCGGGTTCGCCGACACCGGGCTCGAGCAGCAGTGCGAGATCTTCGATCGGGTCGCGCAGCGTCTCGGGCGCGCGCCGCCGGTCGTGCTCGCGAGCGACGTGCTGAAGGACCCGGCGGCGCAACTCGCGGCCTTGTGCGACGCACTCGGCATTCCGTTCCTGCCCGCAATGCTCGCCTGGCCCGCCGGCCGACGCGACACCGACGGCGCCTGGGCGCCGCACTGGTACGCGGCGGTCGAGGCCTCGACGGGTTTTGAGCCCTACAGGCGCCGGCACGTCGAGCTCGACGAGGCCGCGGCGCGGCTCGTGGACGTGTGCCTGCCGTACTATGAGAAGCTGTACGCGCTCCGCCTGAAGGCCTGAGGAATGCTCCAGCAGTTCAACGAGCAGAACCGCGACCTGGTGGTCAACGTCAACGGCCGGCTCGTCCACCGTGACCAGGCGGGCGTCAGTCCCTTCGACAGCGCCGTGCAGGGCGGCGACGCCGTGTGGGAGGGTCTGCGGCTCTACGACGGCCGCATCTTCGCGCTCGAGGAGCACCTTGCGCGGCTGCGCTCTTCCGCCCTCGCCCTCGCCTTCACGGAGATTCCCTCGAACGCGAAGATCATCGAGGAGATCCGGCGCACGCTCGCCGCCAATAACATGAGGGACGGCGTGCACATCCGCCTGACGCTGACGCGCGGCGTGAAGATCACCTCGGGCATGGACCCGCGACTCAACCAGTCCGGGCCGACGCTGATCGTGCTCGCCGAGCACAAGGCGCCGGTGTATGCGAAATCCGGCCTCACCCTCGTGACCAGCAGCTTCCGGCGTCCGGGGCCCGACGTGCTCGACCCGAAGATCCACCACGCGAACCTGCTCAACTCGGTGCTCGCGAAGATCGAGGCAAACGCCGCGGGTGCGGACGACGCGCTGATGCTCGACGGCCGCGGCTTCATCGCCGAGACGAATGCCACGCACCTGTTCCTGGTGACGGGCGGCACCGTGCTGACGCCCACGGTCGCCGCCTGCCCCGAGGGCATCACGCGCGCGACTGTGCTCGACATCTGCCGCGTCGAGGGAATTGCGCACGAGGTCCGCGATCTCTCGCTCGCCGAGCTGTACCGGGCGAACGAGGCCTTCTGCACCGGCACGATGGGCGAGCTCGCCGGCGTCACGTGCGTGGATGGCCGCGCGATCGGCGACGGTGCGATCGGGCCGATGACTGCGCGCCTCTCGGCACTCTACGCCCGGCGGACCGCGACCGGCGGGACGCGGGTGGTGGACTGAGTGCCGGCGCACCGCGTGCTGCGGGCCGCGTTGCCGCTCGCGCTCGCGGCCTGCGCGGCTGCTTGCGCGACGCGGCCGCCGCCGGCCGTGCCGGCGCATCGCGACCCGGGCCGCTGCGGCAGCGAGCCGGTGTTCGCCGCGGGCGGTGACCGCGCGACACTGTGGGTCCGCAACTCGCCCGAATATCGCGCCGCGAGCGAGACGATCTACCGCGCGGCACTCGAGGCACTCGCCGCGGGTCTCGCCGATCCCGCGTGGACCGCCGAGCCGACCCAGTCCGGTGCATCGCTCGCCCTGCCGCCGGCGGTCGTCATGGACGTCGACCAGACGGTACTCGACAACTCCGCGCCGCAGGCCGAGATGCTGCTGAAAGGCCTGTGCTTCGACGCATTCCCCAGGGCCTGGGACGAATGGCTTGCAAGGCGCGCCGCGCCCGCGGTTCCCGGCGCGGCGGCATTCATCCGCGCGGCGCGGCTGATGTCCGATTCGGCCGGGCGGCCGGTACGGATCTTCTTCATCACCAACCGCGAGTGCGCGCCCCGCGCCGGCAACGCGTCCGCGTGTCCGCAGCAGGACGACACGATGGCGAACCTCGAGGCGCTCGGCCTCGGCAGCGGGACGCTCGCCGACGACCTGATGCTGAGGGGCGAGCGCCCCGACTGGGGCGCCGAGAAGCTCCCGCGACGCGCCGCGGTCGCGCAGGGCTATCGCATCGTGCTGAACGTCGGCGACGACCTGGCGGATTTCCTGCCGGGCGTCCGCGGCGCGTCCGTCGCCGAACGCGACGCAGCCCGCTGCGCCCGCGCGGACTACTGGGGCCGGCAGTGGTTCCTGCTGCCGAACCCGATGTACGGCTCCTGGCTGGTCGCGCTCGGCAGCGACCTCGACGCGGCGCTCGCCGCCCCGCTTAAGGTCCTCGCGGACTGCCCGCGCGGTTGATCACGTATCCAGTGTGACCGGCGTCAAGGACTCCGGCGAATCCGCTGCGGCGGGCGCCGCCGTCCTTTATGTTCAGTCGCATGACGCCCGCCGACGAACGCGTGCTGCAGCTCCTGCAGAAGTCGCAGAAGAGCCTCGACCTGCACGCCCGCTATGCGGACCTGCCGGAGGACCAGTACTGGCTGGTGCAGCCCTGACCCAACCACCAGCGGCCGACCAAGTGGGTCGTCGACCTCGCGCGCCAGCGGCTCGCGGACCTGCAGGCCATCGTCAAGACGCGCCTCGCGGCAGCCGACCCCTCGCTGTCGGAAGCGCTCGAGCTGATGTCCTTCCTCACCAATCTGGTCGGCTCGCAGCACGTCGAGCGCTTCGTGCCGATCGCCGAGCCCGAGCGCGAGCGCCAGCTCGACAAGGCGCGCACGAGGCCTGAGCGCCCGACGGGCAGCACCACGACCGCGACCGTCGTGAAACCCGCGGCGCCGCCGAAGCCGGCCCGCGCAGGGGCGAGGCTGAAGACCGCCATCAAGCCGCCAAAGCCGATCAACGACACGACCATCACCGCCGTGGTCAAGGACGCCGCGCGGCTCCTGTCCTGGGGCCGCGACTGGCACGAGCTGCCGGACGCCATCGCCCGCATCGCGGGCCGCCCCGGCGCCGCGCAGGTGCGCCAGATCCTGCGCAGCAGCAAGGATGCGATCGAGCAGCGCCTGGAGCAGCAGGACAGGCATTAGCAAAGGGGACTGTCCCCTTCATGAAAATGAAGGGGACTGTCCCCTCCGGTGTATCGTCGCTGCATGGTCGACGAAGTCACCACGGGCGCACCGGCCGGGCTCATTCGCCGGCTCGCCGCCCTAATTTACGACGCCCTGCTCGCCGCCGCGCTCGCCTTCGCGGCGACCTTCGCGATGCTGCCCCTGACCCGCGGCGAGGCGATCCTGCCCGCGACCCAGGGGATACTTGCGCACGCCTACCACGCGCTGCTCGCGGTCCTCCTGTTCACCTACTTCGCATTCAGCTGGACGCGCCGCGGCCAGACGCTCGGCATGCGCGCCTGGCGCATCCGCCTCAAGTCCGCGGACGGCCGGCGACTGCGCTGGAGCGAGTCGCTGGTCCGGTGCCTGCTGGGCGCAGGCCTCGCCTGGCTCGCGATCCTCGGCGCCTGGTACCTCTCCCGGCCCGGCAGCCCGGTGGCCCACGCGGCAGCGATCGCGCTGATGGTGCCGCTCGCCGCGAATTTCGCCTGGATTCCGTTCGATCGCCAGCGCCGCAGTCTCCTGGACATCGCGGGCCGGGCGCGCGTGCGCCGCACCGTCTAGCGCGCGCGCAGGATCGCCACCGCGGCGATTGCCGACAGCAGCAGCGTCGGCCCCCAGGCGACCAGCAGCGGGTTGAGCCCGTAGACCTGGCCGCTGTTCTCGAGCGTCTGCGTCAGCAGCACGAACAGGACGCCCGCGAGGATCCCGAGCACGGTGCGCGCGCCGGCGCCGGCCGAGCGCAGCGGCCCGAACGCGAACGGCACGGCGAAAATGCACACGACCACCGCGGCGACGAGGCGCGAGATGCGCGACCAGAACGCGATCTCCCACGCGGTCGAGTCCAGGTCGTTCGCCTCCAGGTGTTCCTTGTAGGCGTGCAGATCGGCGAGCGGCAGCGACTTCGGCTGCGTGACCGCGGCGCCGAGGAATTCCGCTTCGAAGCCCTGCTCGGTCACCAGCCGCGGCCGCGTGCGCGCTTCCACGTGATCCTCGCCGAGCCGGGTCTCGACGTAATTGCCGAGCACCCAGCGGCCGCTCTTATCCTGGGTCGCCGTCTCGGCGCGGCCGACCAGCATGAGCCTGCGCGCGTCGTCGAGCTCGTAGACGTAGACGCCGCCGAACAGGTTCTCGGCCGCCTGCCGGCGCACGTTGATGTAGTGCGAGCCCTGGCGGATCCAGGCGCTGCGGCTGCCGGTGAACTCGAGCTGCGAGTAGCGGCTGAAGATCTTGTACTGGCGCGCGTACTGGTCGGCGGGCGGCGCGAAGTACTCGCCGAGCACCCACAGCACGGCCGCGACCACCAGCCCGGCGAGCGCCGCGGAGGCCGCGATGCGCGCGACCGAAACGCCCGCCGCGCGCACGACGGTCAGCTCGCTGTCGCGCGCGAGTCCGCCGAGTCCCATGATCGCGCCGATCAGCGCGCCGATCGGCAGCAGCTCGTACGCCTGCTGCGGCAGCTGCAGCAGCGTCACGAAAAAAGCTCCGGCGACGTCGTAACTGCCCTGGCCGATGTCGTCCTGCTGGCCGATAAAGGTCACCAGCGTCATGAGCGCGAGCAGCACCGCCGTCACCATCAGCGTGTGCAGCAGCACGGTTCTCGCGAGGTAGCGGTCGAGGATCGTCACGCGAAATGCCGCCGGCGCCGGAACCAGCGCGTGACCGGGCTCTGGCGGTGGATCAGCACCAGCCCCCCGGCCAGCACCAGCGCGTGTACCCACCAGGTGCCGACCTCGGGCGGCAGCCGCCCCTTCTCGATCCAGACCTGGGCCGCGGACAGGAGATTCGCGTAGGCGAAATACAGCAGGATCGCAAGCGCGAGCCGCGCGTAGCGCCCCTCGCGCGGCCGCAGCGCCGACAGCGGCACCGCGACGAACGCGAGCACCAGCACCATGAGCGGCATCGAAATGCGCCGCTGCAGCTCCGCGATGTCGACCAGCGAGCTCGAGCCGATCAGTTCGCGGCTCGGCTTGCGCTCGGGCACGGTACGGCCGACGCCCGCCTCCGGCACGACGACCGGGATGCCGTGCTCGGCGAAACGGATGCGGCGGAAGGTCGTCTGCCCCGGCACGCCTTCGATCCGCTCCCCGTCGTGCAGCACCATGAGCTGCGTGCGCCCGCCCGCGAGCACGCGCTGCTCGGCCCAGGCCGCGGTCGCGACCTCGACCCGGTCACCGGCCAGGTGCTGCATGAAGACGTTGATCAGCCGCCCGTCGGCGCCGCTCGATTCCGCGTAGAACACGGCCTTGCCGTCGGCGTAGGTGCGGAACGTGCCGGGCGCGAGCAGCCCGAACTCGGCATCGCGCAGGCCGCGGCCGCGCAGCGCCTCGGCGCTGTCGCGCGCCTCGGGGCCGACCACGAACGTGAGCCAGGCGAGACCGGCGGCGACCGGAAGCGCCAGCGTGTAGACCGGCAGGTACTGGCGCTCCGGGCCGATACCGCAGGCGCGCACCGCGGCCATTTCGCTCTCGTGGTAGAGCCGGCCGAGCGCCAGCATGGCTGCGAGCAGCATGCTGATCGGCACCAGCACCATCAGGTTCTCGAGCGTCGTGAGTCGGATCAGCGTGAGCACGATCTCCTGCGGAAAACCGCGGTCCGCCGCGACCCCGAGGATCCGGGCGACCTGGTAGCTGACGAGGATGGCGAGCAGCACGACTGTCACGCCGGCGAGGGCGGTCGCGACTTCGCGCAAGACGTAGCGGTCGATGGTGGCGAACAAGGCCGGTTGCGCGGGGTATCGGGGGCGTTTTCGATTAAACTGGCCGGAACACGGTAAACCAGCGCGCGAGCGCGCTCAACGGGGAGCCATGCAGTTCCAGGTCCTCAAGGCAGGCAGCGCGCGCCAGCGCACCGCCTGCGCCATCGTCGGAATCCACGAGAAAGCGTCCCTGACCGAAGCCGCCAGGCGCGTCGACCGCGCCGCCGGCGGGGCCATTTCCCGCCTGCTGCGCCGTGGCGATTTTTCCGGCAAGTGCGCCGAGGTCTTCCCGATCACGGCACTGCGCCGCGGGCCGGCCGAGCGGATCCTGCTGGTCGGGCTCGGACCGAAGCCGGCCTACGGCCGCAAGGCCTACCGCCGCGCCGTGTTCGCCGCCACGCAGTGGCTGGCAAGGACCGCCTGCACGAATGCCGTCTCCTGGCTCGCCGCCGACCCGGTGCCGAAACTCGACGCCCGCTACGCCGTTCGCCATGCGGTCGAGAGCGTCAGCAATGCGCTGTACCGCATACCCGACCTGAAGTCGGGCAGGAAGCCGCCCCTGCCGAAGCTCGCGCGGTTCGGCATCGTTGTGGCGGACGCGGACGCCGAAGCCGCGGGCCGCGGCCTCGCCGACGGGCGCGGCATCGCGGCCGGCATGGCACGCATGAAGGATCTCGCCAACCTGCCGGCCAACGTCTGCACGCCGCGTTACCTCGCCGACGCCGCGCGCGCGCTCGCGAAGGAACACCCCTCGGTGCGTGCGCAGGTGCTAGACGAACGCGCGATCGCGAAGCTCGGCATGGGCTCCTTCCTGTCAGTCACGCGCGGCTCCGAAGAGCCGCCGCGGCTCATCGTGCTCGAATACCACGGCGGCAGGAAGGGCGAGGCGCCGGTCGCGCTGGTCGGCAAGGGCATCACCTTCGACACCGGCGGCATCTCGCTCAAGCAGCCGACCGGCATGGACGAAATGAAGTTCGACATGTCGGGCGCGGCCTCGGTGTTCGGCGCGCTCAAGGCGCTCGCGACCATCGCGGCGCCGGTCAACGTCGTCGGCATCATCCCGACCTGCGAGAACATGCCGGGCGGCCGCGCCACCAAGCCCGGCGACATCGTGACCTCCATGGCCGGCAAGACGATCGAGGTGCTGAATACCGACGCCGAGGGCCGCCTGATCCTGTGCGACGCCATCACCTACTCGCGCCGCTTCAAGCCGCGTGCCGTGGTCGACATCGCGACGCTGACCGGCGCCTGCGTAGTCGCGCTCGGCGCGCATTACTGCGGGTTGTTCTCGGCGGACGACAAGCTGGCGGCGGCGCTCGCCGCGGCCGGCGAGCGCGCCGATGATCGCGCCTGGCGCATGCCGGTCGCCGAGGAATACACGGAGCTGCTGAAGAGCAATTTTGCCGACCTGGCGAATGTCGCGGGCCGCGAGGGCGGCGCGATCACCGCCGCCTGCTTCCTGTGGAAGTTCGCCGACGGCCTGTCGTGGGCGCACCTCGACATTGCCGGCAGCGCCTACCTGACCGGCACCCACAAGGGCAGCACCGGCCGGCCGGTGCCACTGCTCGTCGACTGGCTGCTGCACGGGGCCTGAGCCCTTGCCGGCGCCGCAGGTCGACTTCTACGTTCTGGCGGGCAGCGATCCCGGGCAGCGCCTGCGCTTCGCCTGCCGCCTGGTCGAGAAGGCCTGGCTGAAGCGGCACCGCGTGCGCGTGCAGTTCGACGTAGGCGGCGAGCTCGAGGCCTTCGACCAGCTGCTGTGGACCTTCTCCGACCGCAGCTTCGTGCCGCACCGCCGCACCGGCACCCCGGACGACGCGCCGCCGCCGGCGAGGCCCCATGTCGTGATCGCGGACGGCGCGGAGGCCGATGGCGCCGACGGCGACGTGCTCGTCAACCTGTCGTCCGCGGCGCCCGCCGACATCGGCGCCTGGTCGCGCATCGCCGAGATCGTCGACGCAGACAGCGGCCGGCGCAGTCTCGGACGCGAGCGCTACCGCGCGTACCGCGAACGCGGCCTCGAACCCGCGACGCACGAGATGGGGAACGAGACATGAAACGCAAAGCCGCGCGCGAACTGCCGATCCTGACGGACGTCGTCGAGCTGCATGCGACCGGCAGCTTCCCGAAACCGGAGCACGTGCCGGAACCGGGGTCGCCGTACGCGGCCGGGCTGCTCTCGGAACAGGACATCGCGGCCCTGCAGGCGATGCTGGTGAGCCGGACCCTCGACCTCACCGACGAGCTGCTGCACGCGGCTGCACGCGAGATCGAGGCCGTCCTGATCGAGCGCGTGATCGACCGGCTGCGCGCCGCGCTGCCGGAACTCGTGGCCGTGGCACTGCGCGAGCAGCTGGCACCGGGCGAGGACTGACCTTGGGAAGCCCTGCACAGGTCGCGTGGGCGCGGCCGTGGCGGATTTGCGATCAGGCAAGGAACGAGGAGCGATGTGTATCGTGATACATGAGCGACGAATGACGCCGCATGATCGCAAATCCGCCCGGCCCCGAGGGGTTACGCGCGGGCCGCGCGGCCACTGCGTTGCTCCCTCCTCGTGGGTATTCAACCCACTTCGTCGGTCGCGTCTTGTGGCCGCGTGGCGCGCGCGTAACGCGCTCCACGCGACCTGTGCAGGGCTTCCCTAGCCGCCGGGCATGGACAGGACCTACTCGCCGCAGGCCATCGAGGAGCGCATCTATCGCCGCTGGGAGGCGGAGGGCCTGTTCGCGCCCGCAGGCAGCGGCACGCCCTTCTGCATCGTGATCCCGCCGCCCAATGTCACCGGCACGCTGCACATGGGCCACGCGTTCCAGGACACGATCATGGACGCGCTCACGCGCTTCCACCGCATGGCGGGCGACCGCGCACTGTGGCAGCCCGGCACGGACCACGCCGGGATCGCCACGCAGATGGTCGTCGAGCGCCAGCTGCTCGCCGAGGGCCAGTCGCGGCACGGGCTCGGGCGCGAGGCCTTCAACCAGCGCGTGTGGCGCTGGAAGGAGGAGTCCGGCGGTACCATCGCGCGGCAAATGCGCCGGCTCGGCTGCTCCGTCGACTGGAGCCGCGACCGCTTCACGATGGACCCCGGCATGTCGCAGGCCGTGCGGCAGGCCTTCATCCGGCTGTACCAGGAGGGCCTCATCTACCGCGGCCAGCGGCTCGTCAACTGGGACCCGGTGCTGAAGACCGCGGTCTCCGACCTCGAGGTCGCCGCCGAGGAGGAGAATGGCACGCTCTGGCACATCCGCTACCCGTTCGCCGACAGGTCCGGCCACGTGACGGTCGCCACCACGCGGCCGGAGACGATGCTCGCGGACGTCGCCGTCGCCTTCCACCCCGACGACGAGCGCTACCGCGGCCTCGACGGCAAACAGCTGACGTTGCCGCTCACCGGCCGGACGATCCCGCTGCTCGCCGACGGGTTCGTGGATCCGGCGTTCGGCACGGGCTGCGTCAAGCTGACGCCTGCGCATGACTTCAACGACTACGAGGTGGGCCAGCGCCGCAGCCTGCCGCTGCCCAACATCCTGACCGCCGACGCGAAGATCAACGACGCGGCGCCCGCCGCGTATCGCGGCCTCGACCGCTTCGAGGCGCGCCGGCGCATCGTCGCCGACCTTGAGGCCGCGGGCCTGCTCGAGAAGGCCGAACCGCACCGCCTCACGATCCCGCGCGGCGACCGCAGCGGCGCCGTGATCGAGCCCTGGCTCACCGACCAGTGGTACGTGCGCATCGCACCGCTCGCGGCGGGGGCGATCCGCGCGGTCGAGGACGGCCGCCTGAGCTTCGTCCCGGAGCACTGGGACCGCACCTACTTCGAGTGGATGCGGAACATCAAGGACTGGTGCATCAGCCGGCAACTGTGGTGGGGCCACCGCATTCCAGCCTGGTACGGGCCGGACGGTACGATCTATGTCGGGGAAAACGAATCCGAGGTCCGCCGCCGGCACGGCCTCGCCGACACGCTTTCGCTCCGGCAGGACGAGGACGTGCTGGACACCTGGTTCTCCTCGGGGCTGTGGCCGATGACCACGCTCGGCTGGCCGGACAGGACGCGGGAGTTCGCCGACTTCTACCCGACCAGCGTGCTGGTGACCGGATTCGACATCATCTTCTTCTGGGTCGCGCGCATGGTCATGCTCGGCCTGCACTTCACGGGCCAGGTGCCGTTCCGCGAGGTGTACATCCACGGCCTGATCCGCGACCACGAGGGCCAGAAAATGTCGAAGTCCAAGGGCAACGTCCTCGACCCGCTCGACATCGTCGACGGCATCGGCCTCGAGGCGCTGGTCGCGAAGCGCACCACGGGCCTCATGCAGCCGCAGCTCGCGCCGGCGATCGAGCGCGCCACGCGCAGGCAGTTTCCGCAGGGGATCGCGGCCTACGGCACGGATGCGCTGCGCTTCACTTTCGCCTCGCTCGCGACCCAGTCGCGCGACCTGCGTTTCGACCTCGGCCGGGTCGAGGGCTATCGCAATTTCTGCAACAAGCTCTGGAATGCCGCGCGCTTCGTGCTGCTGTCGACCGAGGCGGCGCTGCCGGCGGGCGAGGAGACGCACTCGCCCTATGACCGCTGGATCCGCTCGCGGCTCGCGACGACGATCGCCGCGGTGCGCGAGGGCTTCTGCGAATTCCGCTTCGACCTGGCGGCCCAGGCGGTGTACGAATTCACCTGGTACGAGTTCTGCGACTGGTACCTGGAGTTCAGCAAACCCGTGCTGCAGTCCCCCGACAGCCCGGACGCGGCCCGCCGCGGCGCGCGCCGCACGCTGCTCGAAACCCTGGAAGCGCTGCTGCGGCTGCTGCACCCGTTGATGCCATTCATCACCGAGGAGATCTGGCAGCGGGTCGCGCTGCGCGCCGGCGTCGCGGGCGCATCGATCATGCGCCAGCCCTTCCCCGTCGTGCCCGCGGATGCCGCCGACGCGGCGATCGAGTCCGAGATGCGCTGGGTGATGGACTTCATCCTCGGCGTGCGCAGGATCCGCGGCGAGCTCGACATCGCCCCCTCCGTACCGCTCACGGCGCGCCTGCAGGCGGCCTCGCCCGCGGACCTCGAGCGCTACGCGCGCAATGAAGCCGTGATCCGCCGTCTCGCCGGCATCGCCTCGGCGACGCCGCTCGCGCCCGGCGAGACGCCGCCGCAGGCGGCGGCCGCCCTGCTCGGCGACTTGCGTATCCTCGTGCCGATGACCGGCCTGATAGACGTGGAGGCGGAACTCGAGCGGCTCGGCAAGCGCCGCGGCAAGGTCGAGCAGGAGCTCGCCCGGGCGAGCGCGAAGCTCGGCAACGAGAGTTTCGTCCGCAACGCCCCGGCCGAGGTCGTGACCCAGGAACGCGAACGCCTTGAGGGCTTCAAGCGTGAACTGGCGCAGCTCGCCGAGCAGCACGAGCGCGTAGCCTCGCTGCGATGAACGCGCAGACTCTCGCCTACGAATCCGCCCGCGCCCCGCTGCTCGCGGCGCTCGCGAGCCTCAACCAGGTCCTGCTCGGCAAGGACCGCGAAGTGCGCCTCGCCCTCGCCTGCCTGCTGGCGCTCGGGCGCGATCGCACGCCCTACGAGTCGCTGCGCTCGGTGCTGGTCTATCCGTCGCAGTTCGTCGTGCCGGGCGAGTGGCACGACGAGCACGGCGTCGTCACCGAGGAATCGCGCGTGCTGGCAGGCGAGTCCTGGGACGTCAGCCGCGTGATCCTGTCCTGGGAGGACGTGGACAGCCGCGGTGCGCCGGGCGAAGCCTACAACGTCGCTGTTCATGAGTTCGCGCACTACCTGGACCACGAGTGGGGCGGCGCTCCCTGGATCGAGGGCAGCGACGCGCAGCGGCGCTGGGTGCAGCTGCTGGACGTGGAACTGGAGCGATTGCGCGCGCAGGCGGACGCCGGCGCGCGGACCTTCCTCGATCCTTATGCGGCGGAGGATCGCGGTGAATTCTTCGCGGTCGCAAGCGAGGCCTTCTTCGAGGAACCGGCGCTGTTCGCGCGCGAGTTGCCCGCGCTCTATCTCGGGCTCGCGGACCTCTACCGGCTGGACCCCGCTGCCTGGTGACTTCTCCCCGGATCGGGCCTACACCCGCGCCTGCTTCCACCTCCCGCGCGAGAACAGCCACAGGGTGAACAGCCCGACCGCGGTTTCCGAGATGAACACGCTCCAGAACACGCCGGTGTGCTGCCGGCCGAGCGCGACCGCGAGCAGCCATGCGAGCGGGATCTGGATCAGCCCGAAGAACACGACGTTGATCCAGGTGGGCGTGACCGTGTCGCCGGCGCCGTTGAACGCCTGCACGGCGGCCATCCACCAGCCATAGACGAACAGCGAGTACGAAAGAATCCGGAGCCACTCGGCTCCGATCGCGACCACGGCGGAATCGGCCGTGAACACGCCCATGAACTCGCGCGGCAGCGCGAAGAACAGCACGGAAACGCCGAGCAGGTACGCCATGTTGTACGCGCCGATGCGCCAGACCGAGGCCTCGGCGCGGCCCGGCTCTCCAGCGCCGAGATTCTGGCCGACCAGCGTCGCCGCCGCATTCGACATGCCCCAGGCCGGCATCATCGTGAACATCATGATGCGCACCGCGATGGTCGCACCCGCGACCGCGGCGCTGCCGATGTCCGCGAGGATCCGCATCAGGAAAATCCACGAGGTCATCGCCACGATCATCTGGCCGATGCCGCCCAGCGAGGTCCGCACGATGTTCCACAGGATCCCCGCGTGCCACACGAGCTGCGAGCGCAGCACGCGCAGGTGCGGTCCGCCGCGGAACAGGATCCAGAACTGCAGCAGCACGCCGGCACCGCGGCCAATGGTCGTTGCCATCGCCGCGCCCTCGACGCCGAAGGCCGGCACCGGGCCGAGGCCGAAGATCAGCAGCGGGTCGAGCGCGATGTTGAGGGCGTTCGCGAACCACAACACGCGCATCGCTGCGGCCGCGTCACCCGCGCCGCGGAACACCGCGTTGATCGTGAACAGCAGCATGATCACCGCGTTGCTACCGAGCGCCCACTGCATGTACGCGTAACCGTGGACGAGCGTCCAGGCGTCCGCACCCATCAGGCGCAGCAGCTCCTCGGCGAACACGATGCCGGCGACCGCGAATGGCAGGGAGGCGAGCGCCGCGATCCAGATCGCCTGCACGGCCGTCACCGCGGCCTCCCCCGGTTTCCCCTCGCCCACGCGGCGCGCGACCACGGCGGTCACCGCCATCGCGAGGCCGATGCCGATCGCGTACAAGAGGAACAGCAGGGTCTCGGTCAGCCCGACGGTCGCGACTGCGGACGAGCCGAGCCTGGCGACGAAGAAGATGTCGACCACGGCGAACGTGGACTCGAGCACCAGTTCGAGCACCATCGGCACGGCGAGCAGGAACACCGCGCGCTTGAGCGGTATCTTCGTGTAGTCGGCGTTCGTGCCGCGCAGTGCGGCGCGCAGTTCCGCCCACACCGGGCCCTGCCCGGCGGCCGCACCGGGTGCGTGCTGCGCCGTCATGGCCGGTCAGGTTCCGGGCGCGATCCAGCGGGGGTCGTACGCCTCGCGCGAGAGGATGCGCCGCACCAACGGCTCGAAGTGCGCGAGCGGGCGCGTCGGATAATCGGGATCGAACGAGGCCTGGTCCCACTCGCAGAAGGCGACGCAGGCGTCGTACCACGGGTGACCCTTGTGGCGCTCGCGCTGGTGGCGGTCGCCCCCGAGGTGGTGCGCGTAGTGGTAAGTCTGGAACAGGCCATGCTGCTCGACGATCCAGGTGACTTCCGGCCGGACATACGGCCGCAGGATCCCTGCCGCCAGTTCCGCGTGGTTGAACGGGGCAAGCTCGTCGCCGACGTCGTGCAGGAGCGCCCCGAGCACGAGCTCTTCGTCCGCGCCCGCCGCCTCGGCACGCGTCGCGGTCTGCAGCGAGTGCACGAGGCGTGTGATCCGATAGCCTTCGAACGAGTGGTCGAGCCGACGAAGCGCCGCCAGCACCCGCTCCGGCAGGCCCGCCGCGAATTCCCGTTCCAGTTCCTCGAGCAGCAGGTAGTCCTCCCGCGTGCCATCGGCCATGTGCCGGAAGCTGACGACCCGCGTCATGCCTGCTGCCTCGCGGCGAGCTGCCTGATATTGCGGGCCGTCGGCCCGTTGCCGTCGGGGCGCCAGCCCGGCGGACCGAAGACGTAGGCCAGCGCTTCCCGCAGGCCCCGCGCCCTGCCGACGTCGCGGGCGATCGCCGTCCACTCGTGGAACGCAATGCAAAGCGGGTTGAAAGTATCGATGTTGTTCACGATGCCGTAGCGGGGCGGGTCGTTGTCGCGTTCCCGCGCGAAGCTGCCGAACAACTGGTCCCACACCATGAACACGCCCGCGTAGTTGCGGTCCAGGTAGCGCGGATTCGTGGCGTGATGCACGCGATGATTCGACGGCGTATTGAACAGGAACTCGAACCACGCGGGCATGCGGCGGATGGTCTCGGTGTGGATCCAGTACTGGTACAGGAGGTTGATGCCGCTCACGGTGAAGATCATCTCCGGCGGAAATCCCAGCAGCGCCAGCGGAAACCACGGCGCCCAGGTGCCGACCAGCACGCCGGTCCAGGTCTGGCGGATGGCGGTCGAGAGGTTGTATTCCTGCGAGGAGTGGTGGTTCACGTGCGCCGCCCACCAGAAGCGGCACTCGTGGCTCGCGCGATGGAACACGTAGTAGGCAAGGTCGTCGAGCACGACCAGCACCATCCACGCCCAGGGCGACGCCGGGGCAATGTCGTACAGCCGATGCTCATGGAGGAAGGCGAAAACCGCGACGACGGCGCCGGCCAGCAGCAGGTTGCTCGCGTAGTTGCCGACGCGCATGCGACCGAGGCAAGGGTGTCGCGCCACAGGTAGTGCCCGCGCACGAGGTGGGCGCGGATCAGTGCCATCTCGAGCGCCAGCAACGCGAGGGTCCCGATCACGATCCACTGGTCGACGGAAAGGGATTCGAGCTTCAGCACGAATTCGATCTCATCCGGTCACCGGGCGATGGCGCGGCCGCCGATTACGATGCCCCGGCCGCCCGGCCGGCGCAAGCACGGCGTAGGATGGAAGCCATGCGCCGGATACTGCCGCTGCTCGCCACGATCGTGATCCTCGCGGGCACGGCTCAGGGCCTGCGGTCCGAGACGCACCCGTCGGATATTTCCTCCCTGCTCGGCCGGCCGCTGGTCATCCCGGCGCTCCCGCCGGAGGAGGCAACGCGGCTGGAAGCCCAGCTCGCGGACGCGATAGCCGCCTGGGCCAAGGACCGCAATGACGCGGACGCGCTCATCTGGGTCGGCCGGCGCACCGCCTACCTCGGGCGCTACCGGGAAGCCATTGCGATCTTCACCGACGGTATCGCGCGCCACCCCGACGACGCGCGCATGCTGCGCCATCGCGGCCACCGCTACCTGACCGTGCGCGAGATCGACCGCGCCATCGCCGATCTCGAGCGGGCGGCCGAACTGATGGCGGGCCAGCCCGACGCGGTCGAGCCGGACGGCCTGCCGAACGCGCGCAACATTCCGACCGGAACGCTGCACTCGAACGTCTGGTACCACCTCGCGCTCGCCTGCTACCTGCAGGGCGACTTCGCTCGCGCCGCAAAGACCTGGCAGCGCGCCCGCGACGCGGTCCCGAATGCCGACAACCTCGTGGCCGCGAGCCACTGGCTCTATCTCTCGCTGCGTCGCGCCGGCCGCGAGGCCGACGCGGCGGCGGTCCTCGCGCCGATCTCGGCGGACCTCGACGTCATCGAGAACGTCGAGTACCACCAGCTGCTGCTGATGTACCAGGGTGAGCGGACGCCGGAGGCGCTGCTCGCCGCGGCGGGCGAGGACGCCGGCGGATCGGCCACGCGTTACGGCGTCAGCGCGTGGTTCCTCGTCAATGGCCGCAGGGACGAAGCGGCGGCGCTGTGGCAGGCCATCCTGCAAGGAGCCGACTGGCCCTCGTTCGGCCATCTCGCGGCAGAGGCGGAAGTGGCGCGCGGCCTCACAGCCGCGCGATGAATGCCTCGCCCTTCGCGAGGATTTCCTCCTGGTCCGCGGGGGCCGGCGCCTCGGCGAGCAGGTCCCGCGCCCGCTCCCGCACCCGCGCCTCCGCGCCCGGCCGGCCGAGCTCCAGCCATTTCTCGAGCCCGATCCTGGGGAAGATGCTCGGGTAGTACGCGCTCTTGTAGCTCTTGAGCGTCGAGGGTGCCGTAAGGAAATGTCCTTCCGTCGCAAGCTGCGCGATCGCCTCCTCCGCGCCGATCGATGCGGCGTCCACGGAGAAGCCCCGGGCGAAGAGACGGGCTGCGCCGATGACCTCGTTGCCGTACACGGTCATGGCGGGTGAGTAAGCCTTGGAGTTCAGCACGCTCCCCACGAACGGCGCGAGGCCGACCCGGCCCATGACGCTCGTGACCTGGTTCATCCAGGAGGCTCCTGCGGCCAGCAGGTCCGGTCCCCAGCCGTCGCCGCTCCCGGAGGTGCCCGCGTGGGGGATCCCGTAGTCGGCCATCATCTCCGCGCAACCGAGGTCGATCAGGTGCGTCTGGGGATCGTAGAAGTCGATCATCGTCTTCATGTCGAAGTACATGGGGAGGCTTCCCAGGATGACCGGTGCGCCCGGCATGGCGAGCTGCGACAGGACGAGCCCGGCGAGGAGCTCCGCGTTCAGCAGCGCAAGCGCCCCCGCGCAGGGCAGCGGCGCCGTCATGCCCGACATGCCGTAATTCGAGTAGATCACCGGGATCGAACGCGCGGCCGAGTCGAGCAGCTTGTCCGAGGTCCCTTCGTTGATGACGAGCGGCGTGACGGGATTCAGGTACGGGATGACGAAGGGCCGCTCGCCGAGGTCGCCGCGCACCGCATCGAGGAGTTCGAGCGCACTCGGGAACAGGCTCTCGTCCGAGATCAGGATCACGAGCGGCTTCACCGAGTTCGCGACCATCTCGAGAACCGCGTAGAGGTCGGCGACTTCCGGCGGCAGGTCGCGGATCACGCCAAGCGTCGAGATGACGTCGTAATTCGGCAGCGCCTGGCACAGCCGCACGGACCGGCCCATGTCGGCGCGGCTGAAGGGCGTGAGCTCGTCGGTGATCGGGTCCTGGAACCAGAGGTTCGTGACGCCCGCGCCAAATCGCGTCTCACCGTCCCCGAGCCGGAATGCCGGTTTCCCGAGCCGATCGAAGATCTCGATCGTCGCGGGCGCCGACTCGAGCGCCGCGTCCACCTGCTCGAGATGGAAGAACACGCGGTCGCCGTCGACCCGAGCGCCACCTTTCCGGCAGACGTCGCGCGCGCGCTCGGAGTCCACGCGCAGGCCGGATCGGGCGAGGATCGAGAGCGACGCCTCGTGGATGGCCACCCGCTGCTCCGCATTCAACAAGGACAGCCGCGGCCGGGCGATGTCCTGCGCCGACGGCTGGACAGCTTGCGCACCGGCCTCCTGCGCGCCGTGCCCGCCACGGTCGGCGCGGCCGCGGAATCGACTCATGGCTTCACTCCGGCGCCTTGGGCGCGCGCCCGCGCCAGCAGCGCCGCGCCGGCGATGAACAGGATCATGATCGAGAGTATGCCGATGCGCGTGTCGCCGGTGACGAGCGCCGTGATGCCGACCATGGTGGGGCCAAGCACCGCGGCGAACTTGCCCATCATGTTGTAGAAGCCGAAGAACTCGCCCTGTTTGCCCTCGGGCATCAGCGAGGCGTAATACGAGCGCGACAGCGACTGGATGCCGCCCTGCACCAGGCCGATGACGACGGCGAGCCCGTAGAAATGCCGGATCTCGCTCATCCCGTACGCGGCGGCGGTCGCCGCGGCGTAGACCGCGATCGCGAGGAAGATGCCGTTGCGGGCGCCGATGCGGTCTCCGAGCCAGCCGAAGGCGAGTGCCGCCGGAAAGCCCACGAACTGCGTGATCAGGAGCGCCGCGATCAGGCTCTGCTGCGGGAAGCCGAGCGAGAGGCCATAGTCCACGGCCATCTTGATCACCGTGTTGACCCCGTCGATATAGAGCCAGTACGCCAGCAGGAACCAGACCAGCGGGCGGTACTTGCGCACCTCCGCGATCGTCGCGCGCAGCTCCCGCCATCCCGCGCGCGCGGCTTCGAGCGCCGCGAGCGGTCGCGCGGGCTTCTCCTCGCGCACCCACAGCAGGCACGGCACCGTGAACAGCAGCCACCAGGCCGCGACCATCGGGAAGGCGAGTCGCACCGCCTCGGCGGGGCCCGCCAGCCCGAACCTGGCGGGATTCGCGACCATCGCCGCGTTGACCAGCAGCAGGAGCCCGCCGCCCGCGTAGCCGAGCGAGTAGCCGAAGGCGGAGACGAGGTCGTAGCGCGGCGGGTCGGCGACGTCGACCAGCAGCGCGTCGTTGAAGATCACGCCGCCCCAGAAGCCGATGCCGGCCAGCGAGTAGACCACGGCGGCGCTGACCCAGTCGCCCCGGCCGACGAGGTACAGGCCCGCCGTGGCCGCCGCGCCGATCACCGTGAAGAACGCCAGCAGCTTGAGGCGCGTGCCCCCGCGGTCGGCCATGGCCCCGAGGAACGGCGCCGCCAGCGCGATCGCGAGGCTGCCGAGCCCGCTCACCAGCCCGAGCCGGAAGGTGCTGACCGCCGCCTCCGTGCCCGCGCTCCAGAACTGCTTGAAGAACACCGGGAAGAACCCGGCCATCACCGTGGTCGCGAAGGCCGAGTTGGCCCAGTCGTAGAGCGCCCAGCCGAACACCGGCCGGGTGAGCCAGGCGCGCTTCACGCGGCCGCCGCCAGGTGCTCGCGCGTCTCGCGGAACACGATCCCGGGCCAGCGCTCGAGCGTGAGCCCGAGGTTGATGCGCGTGGGCGCGAGGTACACGAGCGAGCCGGCATGGTCGAGCGCGAGGTTCTCGTGGGCGCGCTCGCGGAACTGCTCGAGCTTCGCCTCATCGCCGCCCGCGACCCAGCGCGCCGTGATGACGTTGACCGGCTCGAAGGCACAGGTCACGCCGTACTCGTCGGCGAGCCGGAACGCCACGACGTCGAACTGCAGCGGCCCGACCGCGCCGAGGATCAAGTCGTTGTTCCTGAGTGGCCTGAACAGCTGCGTCGCGCCCTCCTCGCACAGCTGGTCGAGCCCTTTCTGCAGCGCCTTCATCCGCAACGGGTCCTTGAGCACGGCGCGGCGGAAGAGTTCCGGCGCGAAATTCGGGATGCCGGTGAAGGTGAGCGGCTCGCCCTCGGTAAACGTGTCGCCGATGTTGATCGTGCCGTGGTTGTGCAGGCCGATGATGTCGCCGGCCCAGGCCTCGTCGGCCTGCTGGCGGTCCGCGGCCATGAAGGTCAGCGCGTCCGCGATGCGCACTTCCTTGCCGAGTCGCACGTGGAACAGGCGCATCCCGCGCCGGTAGCCGCCCGAGCAGATGCGCAGGAAGGCGATCCGGTCGCGATGGCCGGGATCCATGTTGGCCTGGATCTTGAACACGAAGCCCGAGAGCGGCGCCTCGGTCGGCTCCACCACGCGCGTGGTCGCCTGGCGCGCGCGCGGGCCCGGGGCATGGTCCACGAACGAGCGCAAGAGCTCCTCGACGCCGAAGTTCGCGATCGCGGAGCCGAAGTGCACCGGTGTCTGCCGCCCGGCAAGGTAGCTTGCGGGGTCGAATGCGGGGCTCGCGCCGCGGATCAGCTCGATCTCCTCGCGGAACGCGGCGGCGCGCTCGCCGAGGAACTCCGTCGCCGCGTCGCTCGCGAGCCCGTCGATGGCCTGGTTCGTGCCCACGCGCCCGGTGCGGCCGCCTTCATAGGCGTAGATGCGGTCCTCGCCGAGGTGGTAGATGCCGGACAGCTCGCGCCCCATGCCGATCGGCCAGGTGACGGGCGCGCACTGGATCCCGAGCACGCGCTCGATCTCGTCGAGCAGCTCGACCGGCGCGCGCCCGTCGCGGTCGAGCTTGTTGATGAAGGTCATGATCGGCGTGTCGCGCAGGCGGCACACTTCCATCAGCTTGATCGTGCGCTCCTCCACGCCCTTCGCGCAGTCCATCACCATCAACGCCGAATCGACCGCGGTCAGCGTCCGGTACGTGTCCTCCGAGAAGTCCTCGTGACCGGGCGTGTCCAGCAGGTTGACGACGCGGCCGCGGTACGGGAACTGCATGACCGAGGACGTCACCGAGATGCCGCGCTGCTGCTCGAGCCGCATCCAGTCCGAGGTCGCGTGCCGCGCGGCCTTGCGGCCCTTGACGGTGCCCGCCATCTGGATCGCGCCGCCGAACAGCAGCAGCTTCTCCGTCAGCGTCGTCTTGCCCGCGTCCGGGTGCGAGATGATCGCGAAGCTGCGGCGGCGGGCGATTTCCTCGTTCGGCATCATCTCAGGGCAAGGCCCCGAGCTCGAGGCGGTACACCAGGGCATCCTCGCGCCCGTCCTGCGCCTGGTAGTAGCCGCGCCGGGTGCCGACGCACTCGAAGCCGAACGCGTGATAGAGCGCGATCGCCGCGCGGTTGGTGCGGCGCACCTCGAGGAAGGCGTCGCGCACGCCGCGGTCGCGCGCGTGCGCCAACAGCGCGAGCAGCAGCGCGCGGCCGATGCCGCGCCGGCGCCAGGCGTCGGCGATGCACAGGTTCAGGATATGCGCCTCACCGGCGCCCATCGACAGCACGCCGTAGCCGGCGACGCCCGCGGCATTTTCGACCACCACGCAGTGGTAGCCGACGCGCAGGCAGTCGGCAAAGATCTGGTCGTTCCAGGGAAACACGTAGGATCCGCGCTCGAGCGCAGCGACGCGCGGCAGGTCCGCCTGGGTCATCGCGCGCAGGCGCCAGCTCGGGGCCGCCAGCTCCTCACGCGCGGTTGCCATCACCGCTCCCTTCCGCCAGCACCCCGAGCGCGAGCTTGAGATCCTCCCACGACTTGCGTTTCTCGCCGGGCGAGCGCAGCAGGTAGGCCGGATGGTAAGTCACCACCACCGGCCGCCCGTCGAGGCGGTACACGCCCCCGCGCAGCTTGCCGATCGGCGTGTCGGTGTCGAGCAGCCGCTGCGCGGCGATGCGCCCGACGCAGAGGATCACGGCGGGATCAAGCAGTTCGATCTGCCGCCGCAGGTATGGCAGGCAGCGTTCCGCCTCCTCGTCGCTCGGGTCGCGGTTGTTTGGCGGGCGGCATTTCTGGACATTCGCGATGTACACCTCGCCCCGCTCGAATCCCGCGGCCCGCAGCATCGCGTTCAGCAGGATGCCGGCGCGGCCGACGAACGGCTCGCCCTGCCGGTCCTCTTCGGCGCCCGGCGCCTCGCCGACCACCATCAGGCGCGCGCTGCGGTTGCCGACGCCGAACACGGTCTGCGTGCGCGTTTCGCACAGGCCGCACAGCCGGCAGCCGCGCACCGCGTCCTCGAGCGCCTGCCAGTCGCCGCCACCGCCCGGCAGTCCGTCTGCGGATGCGCGCGCGGGCGCGGGCTCCGCCCGCCCGCGCGGCACGTACACGGCGACTCCCATCGCGTCGAGGATCGCGAGCTGCCGCGCCTGCACGTCAAACGCTCCCTGCGGGACCGGCGCCCTCGCGCGGGCGGCGGCGCAGCTTCAGCCAGCTCCAGCCGACCGGGCCCGACAGGGCGTAGACACCGAACATGGTGAACAGCACGACCGGCGGGTTTGCAGCGATCAGCGCGATGGCGAGCGGGACGAGAAGCAGCTTCGAGTAGCGGACCCGCTCGCCGGCGGCGCGGTCCTTGAAACTGCGATACGGGAACTTGCTGACCATCAGCGCCGCTGAAAGCAGCGTGATCACGAAGGCGAGGATCAGGCCCGGGAGACCGGTGATGTCGTACTGGTGCGCGAGCGCAACGAAGGCGCCGACGATGGCGGCGCCGGACGGGCTCGGCAGTCCCTCGAAATAGCGCTTGTCCTGGGTCGCAGAGCGCGCGTTGAAGCGCGCGAGCCTGAGGCCCACCGCGGCGGCGTAGAAGAAGGCGGCGATCCAGCCGAAGCGCCACCAGGCAAGGCCGTACTCGGCGATCCGCTCGACGCCCCACTGGTAGCAGACGACCGCGGGCGCGAGCCCGAAGGCGACCATGTCCGCCAGGCTGTCGAATTCCTTGCCGAACGCGGTCTCGGTGTGCATCAGGCGCGCCACGCGCCCGTCCAGCCCGTCGAAGATCATGGCGATGAAGATCGCCGCGGTCGCCCGCTCGAAGTTTCCGTCGATCGAGGCGACGATCGCGTAGAAGCCGCCGAACAGGCAGCAGGTCGTGAGGAGGTTCGGCAGCAGGAAGATCCCGCGGCGCATGCGAACCTCGTGCAAGTCGACTTTCATGCGTCTGGCGTGGCAAGCCCGGGAAGCAGCGCCTAAGATACCGCGCTTTGGGACCGGCGACACGCTCGGGCCCGTTACGGTGAGCCATGCGCCTGTCCGCGTACCCGATCCAGAACCTGAAGGAAGTCCCGGCCGACGCCGAGGTCGTGAGCCACCGGCTCATGCTGCGCGCCGGCCTGGTCCGGCGCCTGGCGGGCGGCCTGTACACCTGGCTGCCCATGGGCCTGCGCGTGCTGCGGAAGGTCGAGCGCGTGATCCGCGAGGAGATGGACCGCGCCGGCGCGCTCGAGATCGTGATGCCGGTTGCGCAGCCCGCCGAGCTGTGGGTCGAATCCGGCCGATGGGACCAGTTCGGGCCGGAACTGCTGCGCTTCAAGGACCGCCACGACCGCGACATGGTGCTCGGCCCGACGCACGAGGAGGTCGTGACCGACCTCGCGCGCCGCGAGCTGAAGAGCTACCGCCAGCTGCCGGTCAACTTCTACCAGATCCAGACCAAGTTCCGCGACGAGATCCGCCCGCGCTTCGGCGTGATGCGCGCGCGCGAGTTCGTCATGAAGGACGCCTACAGTTTCCATGCCGACCCGGCCTCGCTCGCCGAGGGCTACCGGAAGATGTACGACGCCTACGACGCGATCTTCACCCGGCTGGGGCTCAGGTTCCGCGCGGTGCACGCCGACACCGGCGCGATCGGCGGCAGCGCGTCGCAGGAGTTCCACGTGCTTGCCGACTCGGGCGAGGACGCGATCGTGTTCTCCGACGCCGACGACTACGCGGCGAATCTCGAGATGGCCGCGGCGCTGCCGCCGCGCGAGCCGCGCCCGGGGGCGCGCGAGGCGATGCGCGAGGTCGCGACGCCGGGCGTGCGCACCATCCTGGATCTCGCGGCATTCATGCAGCAGCCCGCGACGCGCCTGCTCAAGACGCTGGTGGTCGAGGGCGCGGACGGGGGACTCGTCGCCCTGCTCGTGCGCGGCGACCACGAGCTGAACGCACTCAAGGCACAGAAAATGCCCGCGGTCGCGAAGCCGCTGCGCATGGCGGACGCGGCGCGGATCCGCGAGGTGTTCGGCAGCGAGCCGGGCTTCCTCGGCCCGGTCGGCCTCGGCATCCCGGCGGTCGCCGACCACGCGGCCGCGCAGCTCGCCGATTTCGTGTGCGGCGCGAATCGGGCCGACGCCCATCTCGCCGGGGTCAACTGGGGGCGCGACCTGCCGGAGCCCGCGACCGCCGACCTGCGCAACGTCGTCGACGGCGACCCCAGCCCTTCCGGACCCGGCCGGCTGTCGGTCGCCCGCGGCATCGAAGTCGGTCACATATTCCAGCTCGGGCAGAAGTACAGCGAGGCGATGCGCGCTACCGTGCAGGACGAACAGGGTCGGGACCTCGTCATGCACATGGGCTGCTACGGCATCGGCGTCACGCGCATCGTCGCCGCGGCGATCGAGCAGAACCACGACCAGCGCGGGATCATCTGGCCGGCGCCGCTCGCGCCATTCGACGTGGTGCTGGTCGGCCTCAACTGGGAGAAGTCGCAGGCGGTGCGCGAGCGCGCGCTCGCGTTGTACCGCGAGCTCGGCGCCGCCGGGATCGAGGTGCTGCTGGACGATCGTGACGCCCGGCCGGGCGTCAAGTTCGCGGACGCGGAACTGTTCGGCATTCCGCACCGCGTGGTCGTGTCGGAGCGCGGCCTGGCGTCCGGACGGCTGGAGTATCGCCACCGTCGCGCCGAGACAAGCGAAGAGTTCCCGGGCGAGTCGGCCGTCGAGTTCCTGCGCGGCAGGCTCGCGGCGGAGTGAGGACGGCGCCGATGTCCGGGCTGCGTGCTCCCGCCCTCGCGACCGCCCTGCTGCTCGCCTTCGCTCCCGCGGCGCGTGCCGATCGTCAGAAAGACCCGGGGCTGCGCGAGATCATCGCCGCGGCGATCAAGGAAACCCCCTGCTTCGCCGCCAAGTACGACGACGTAGTCTGGTTCGCCCTGATGCGGCCGCGCGTCGAGTCGCGATTGCGCGCACAGCCGCCGGACCTGCGCATGGGCGAGGACGTCACGGCCGCGGCCGAACGCATCCTGCACGCCGTGAGCTGCGAAGCCAACAAGCACGCGATGCTGCGCGACCGCCCCCAGCTCGTGCTCGCCGTGATCGACGTCGAGAGCGCCTTCGACCCGTTCGCCGTCTCGTACGCAGGCGCCGTCGGGCTCATGCAGGTGATGCCGTTCTGGCCGCGCGAGCTCAGGCTGTCGAACAAGGACCTGATCGACGTCGAGCTCAACATCCGCATGGGCACGAGCATCCTCGCCTATTACCTGGAACGCGAGCGCGGCGACTACCACCGCGCCCTCGGGCGCTACAACGGCAGCCTCAACCGGCGCGAATACCCGGACCTCGTGCTCGGCCGCCTCAACTCCCGCTGGCGGCGCTAGGGTCCGCTCCTCGTCTAACGATCCAAGAACCTCTCCGGCCACGGAAACGACGCGGGTTCGATCACCTCCACCTCCACCGCCTCCACCCGCGCCATCGGCGGCCCGCGGCGCAGCCACTCGACGAGCGCATCGAGGGCCGCGGGTGCGCCCGCCGCGTGCACCAGCACCGAACCGTCCGGCAGGTTCTCGGCCCGACCGGTGAGACCGAGGGCCGCCGCGCGCTCGGCCGTGCTGGCGCGATACCAGACGCCCTGGACGCGGCCGCGCACGCGCACGCGCCGCGCGGCTTCGGGTGATGGCCTAGAATTCATGACCGGGCAGTCTGTGAGCCGCCCGCGACGAAGGCAAGACGATGCTCGACGTCCTCGTGCTGTATTACAGCCGCCACGGCGCGACCGCCGAACTCGCGCGCCAGGTGGCGCGCGGCGTGGACGGCGTCGCCGGCTGCCGCGCCCGGCTGCGCACGGTGCCCGCGCTCGGCGCAGCCCCTGCGGCGGCCGCGCCCGCCGGCGCCGCGCTCGCCACGCACGAGGACCTGCGCGAGTGCGCGGGCCTCGTGCTCGGCAGCCCGGTGCGGTTCGGCAATATGGCGGCGCCCTTGATGGCGTTCTTCGACGGCACGTCGAGCCTGTGGCTGACCGGCGTGCTGGCCGGCAAGCCGGCCGGCGCCTTCACTTCCGGCAGCACGCCGCACGGCGGGCAGGAGACGACGCCGCTCGGCATGCTGCTCCCGCTCCTGCACCACGGCATGCTGATCGTGGGCCTGCCATTCACCGAGCCCGCACTCGCCGTGACGGCGGGCGGGGGGACGCCCTACGGTGCGAGCCGCGTCGTGCCGCAGGGCGGGCGCCGCGAGCTCGCGCAGGCCGAGCGGGAGCTCGCGCAGGCGCTCGGCTCGCGCGTCGCGACGATGGCGACGAAGCTCGGCTCCGCGCCTGGATGAGCGCGCGCGCGGCTGCGCTGCGCCGCCTCGCCGTCGCGGCCTGGCTGCTGCTGCTGCTCTCGGTGGCGGCCTGGCCGTTCGTCGCGCCGATCGGGCGGCTCCCGTGGGCACTCGCATTCGTGCCGCTCCTCCTGCCGCTCCCCGCGCTCCTGGCCGGCTCCACCCGCGCGTTGCGCGCAGCGACGCTGGCACTCACGCCGCTGCTCGTGATCGCGGTGACGGAATATCTCGTCAGTGAATCCGCGCGACTCCCGGCCGGCCTGTCGCTCGGGCTCGCGTTCGCGGCCTTTGCCGTGATCGTCGCGGCGCTGCGCGCCGCCGCGCCGCACTGATCAGCCGGCGTTGCGCGCGAGCCAGTCGCGCACGAAGGGCACCGTGAGGCGACGCTGCGCAGCCAGCGACTCGGTGTCGAGCGCGTCGAGCATGCGGCACAGCGTCGCGAAGTCCCGCGGCGCACGTCGCGTCAGGAAGCCGAGGGTCTCGTCCGGCAGCTCGAGCCCGCGCCGCGCGGCGCGACCCCGGAGCGCGGCCGCCTGCTCCGCCTCGACCAGCGGTTCGAGGCGATGCACTTCCGACGCGGCGAGCCGCGAGGCAAGGTCGGGCAACTTGATGGCGGTCGCCGACGGCGCGCCCGCCGCCGCGAACGCAAGCCTGCCGCCGCGCTCGGCAATGCCGTTGAAGAGCGTGAACAGCGCCGCTTCCCAGCCGGCCACGCCCGCCACCGCGTCGACGCCGTCGAGCGCGACCAGATCGAGCGCCTCGAAGCCGTCGAGCAGCGCGGGCCCCTCGCCCTGCACGGCTGCGAGCGGCAGCCAGGCCGTCGCGCGGCCGGCGGCGCCCGCGCGCGCGCAGGCGGCCTGCAGCAGGTGGCTCTTGCCGCTGCCCGGCGGGCCATAGACCCACACCGGCGAACGCGACTCACCATCGGCGAGGCGCCGGAGCGCCTCGACCGCGTCGGCATTGCGTCCCGTGACGAAAGTCTCGAAGCGGAGCGCGACGCCGAGCTCGACGCCGAGCGGCAGCTGGCGCATCAGGAAACGCCGCGGCGGGCCCGGCTGACGGCGATCGCCCTGCGAATGTAGGTCTGCACGTAGTCGACGCCGCTCACCACGGTCGTGACCAGGACGCCCGCCCCGAGCCCGGTGACCAGCCACGCAGGCAGGTCGTGGAACGCCGCCTGCCAGACCACCGCGATCACGAACGTGAGCTGCACGAGCGTGTTGATCTTCGAGGGTATCGTGGGCCGGCCTTCCAGCGGCCCGAACAGCCGCTTGTAGACCCAGGCACCGACGCTGATCACGACGTCGCGCAGCACGGCGATGCCGGCGAGCCAGACCGGCACCAGCCCGATCACCGCGAGCGTGATGAATACCGACACGAGCAACAGCTTGTCCGCGAGCGGATCGAGGACCTTGCCGAGCTCCGAGGTCCAGCCAAAGGTCTTCGCAAGATAGCCGTCGAGGATGTCGGACGCCGCCGCCACGGCGAACAGCACGAGCGTCTGCGCGTAGCGGCCCTCGGCGAGCCAGATCACGATCGGAAAAGTGAGCGCGATCCTGAGCAGGCAGATGAGGTTCGGGACCGTCGCCATCTTCATGGCTGCAGGGCGTAGATGAGGCGGCCGGAATCCACCGCCTGCAGCCGGCCGTCGCGCTGGATGGCCTGGTGCAGCGAGCCGGGATCGCCGCGCACGTGGACGCGGAAGGAAACGCCATCCGGCGTCACCTCGTCCACCGCGACGCCGCGCACGGGCGGCAGCTTGGCGAGCGTGCGCATCGCCGACGCGTAGCCCTCGAGCGAGGCGATGCCGGTGACCGTGACGACCTGGTCGGTACGCTGGGCGGCGCCGCGGGCCGCGTACACGCCCGCATAGCGCTCGGCCGCGAGCGCCGGCCCGGCCTCGAGGTCGCCGGACGCGCTGCCGTCGGCACCGGGGGAAGAAAACGTCCAGTTCACGTCGAAGCGGCCCGGCGCCGAGAGCCGGGCGCGACCGATCAGCACGCCGTCCGCGCCGTAACGGCGCGCAGAGTCGCGCAGCGCATCCTGGTTGCCGGACCAGGCCTCCTGCATGGCGCGCACGAGGTCGTCGCCGGCGTCCGGCCAGACGAGCGGCAGCCCGCGGCGTTCGGCGTCCGCGTCGACCCGGGACTTTTCCGCGCTGGTGTCGCTCGACGAGACCAGCGCCCGGCGGTCCCCGCCGCGGTCGAGCGCGAGCCACACGAGCGTGACCGGCCGTTGGTTGTCCCAGAATGCGAGCCCCGAGGCGTCGACTGCGTCCTCGATCGCCGGCCCGTCGAAACTCACCGCCAGCATGCCGCCGGGCGCGCGGCGAAAGCTCTTGACGTAGCGCGAGGCGCCGGCCACGAGCGGCGCGAGGTTTTCGAGCTCGGGCGCATCGCCGCGCCCGGTGACGCGCACCAGGACGTCGCGCATGGCCTGGCGGAACGCGGCCTCGTTGTCGCCCGTGTAGGGCACGCTCACCGAGTAGAGGTCGTCGAGGATTTCCGCGTGCGCGGGCAGCCACGGCGCCGCCAGCACCAGTACCGCTGCCAGGGCGCGGAGGGATCGGGCAAGAACCGGGTCGGGGCGCGCGCTCACGCTACAATAGTACACTGCCCGCCGGACGGGCCCGTCGACGCAGGCCCGATTTTCCGCCATGACAGAACGCCCCTCGCTGACCTACCGGGATGCCGGCGTCGACATCGACGCCGGTGAAGAGCTCGTCGAGCGCATCAAGCCGCACGTCGCCCGCACGATGCGGCCCGAGGTGCTCGCGGGAATCGGCGGCTTCGGCGCGATGATCGAGATTCCTCAGGGTCGCTGGCAGCGCCCGGTGCTGGTCGCGGGCACCGACGGCGTCGGCACCAAATTGCGACTCGCGATCGACACGGGCCTGCACGACGGCGTCGGCCAGGACTTGGTCGCGATGTGCGCGAATGACGTCGTGGTCCAGGGCGCCGAGCCGCTTTTCTTCCTCGACTACTACGCGACCGGCCGCCTGTCGGTCGAGGTTGCCGAGCGGGTCATCGCCGGCATCGCCGCGGGTTGCGCGCTCGCGGGCTGCGCGCTGGTCGGCGGCGAGACCGCCGAAATGCCGGGCATGTACCCGGAGGGCGATTACGACCTTGCCGGGTTTTGCGTGGGCGTGGTCGAGCGCGACCGCATCATCGACGGCAGCCGCGTGCGCGCCGGCGACGCGGTGATCGGGCTCGCCTCCTCCGGACCGCACTCCAACGGCTTTTCGCTCATCCGGCGCCTGCTCGCCGATACCGGCGCGGATCGGGACACCGAGGTCGGCGGCGCGCGGCTGGTCGACCTGCTGATGGCGCCGACCCGAATCTACGTGAAGTCCGTCCTCAGGCTCGCTGCGGCCGCAGACGTGCACGGCCTCGCGCACATCACGGGCGGTGGCCTCACCGACAACATTCCGCGCGTGCTGCCGGACGGTCTCGGCGTCCGCCTCGAATCCCGCGCCTGGCGCCGGGAACCGGTGTGGGACTGGATCCGCACCAGCGGGAGCATCAGCGACGCCGAGATGCACCGCACGTTCAACTGCGGCATCGGCATGGTCGTGGTGATTGCGCGTGCCGACGCGGAATCCGCCCTCGGGCTGCTGCGCGCCGCCGGCGAGCAGGCCACTGTCATCGGCGAGGTCGTCACGGGCGCAGGCGTGCAGATCGGCTGATGGCCCTGCCCTTCGCCGTGCTGATCTCGGGGCGCGGCAGCAACCTGCTGGCGCTCGAGCGGGCGACCCGCGACGGGCGCATCGACGGACGCATCGTCGCGGTCCTCTGCGATCGCGTGGACGCGGCGGGCATCCCGGCTGCGCGCGCGCTCGGGCTTGAGGCATCGGTGCTCGAGGCGGCGCAGGGTATGGACCGCGCTGCCTACGGTGCGGCGCTTTCGGCCGCGCTCGAGGCAGGCGGCGCGCGGCTGGTCGTGCTCGCGGGCTTCATGCGCATCCTCGACGCCGGCTTCGTGCGGCACTGGGCAGGCCGGCTCCTCAATATCCACCCGTCGCTGCTGCCCGCTTACCGCGGCCTGCACACGCACCGCCGCGTGCTGGAGGCCGGCGAACGGATACACGGCTGCACGGTCCATTTCGTGGTCGAAGAGCTCGACGCGGGTCCGATCGTGATCCAGGGCCGGCTCGCGGTGCGCCCCGGCGAGGACGAGGGGTCGCTTTCAGCGCGCGTTCAGCGGCTCGAGCACATTATCTATCCGCGCGCCGTCGGCTGGATGGCCGAAGGTCGCCTTACGTGGCGCGACGGGACGGCGTACATGGACGGCGCCCCGCTGCGGCCGGCGATCGTCGAGGAGGAGCCATGCGTGTGATGGCGGTCGGCTGGCTCGCGCTCGCGGCGGCGCTCGTTCCCGCGCTCGCCGCGGCCGCAGACGCCGCGGTCGCGCCGTTCACGGCCGAGTACGACGTGCGCTACGGACGCATTCCGGGCGGCACAAGCCACACCGCGCTTGCGAAGTCCGGCGACGGGTGGGTGCTCGAGACCGCCGCGACCGCGACCGGCCTCGCGCGCGTCGTTGCCCCCGCCACGGTGCTACAGCGCTCGGAGTTCGAGGTCGTCGGCGAGTTTCCGCGGCCGCTGCGCTACCTGCTCGACGACGGCACGAAGCGCACCGACCGCGACGTGCGGCTCGAGTTCGACTGGAGGGCGGGTCGCGTGCACGGAATTGCGGAGGAAATGCCGGTCGACCTGCCCCTGCTCCCCGGCCTGCAGGACGCGGCGACCTTGCAGGTGCTGGTCACGGCGCGCCTGCGGGCGGGCCAGGAGCCAGACACGATCGCGATGATCGAGAAGGGCCAGGTCAAGCACTACCGCTACACGCTGCTGCGCCGCGAGAAGGTCGCAACCGCGCTCGGCGAGTTCGACACGCTCGTCTACCGCAGCACGCGCGACGGCTCGAGCCGCGAGACGATCAGCTGGCACGCGCCCGCGCTCGGCTTCGGCGTGGTGCAGGCGCAGCAACTGGTCAGGGGCAAGCTCGGCTTCAACACCCGCATCCGCAGCTTCAAGCCCGGCTAGGTGCGGGGCAGCGTCACGCCCTTCTGGCCCTGGTACTTGCCGCCGCGATCCTTGTAGGAGGTCTCGCAGACCTCGTCGGACTCGAAGAACAGGAACTGCGCGACGCCCTCGTTCGCGTAGATGCGCGCCGGCAGCGGCGTGGTATTCGAGAACTCGAGCGTGACGTGCCCCTCCCACTCGGGTTCCAGCGGCGTTACGTTCACGATCAACCCGCAACGCGCGTACGAGCTTTTTCCGAGGCACACGACCAGCACGTTGCGCGGAATCCGGAAGTACTCGATCGTGCGCGCGAGCGCGAACGAGTTCGGCGGGATGATGCAGACATCGCCCGCCAAGTCGACGAAACTCTTCGGGTCGAAATTCTTCGGGTCGACGATGGTCGAATTGATGTTGGTGAAGATCTTGAACTCGGGCGCGCAGCGCACGTCGTAGCCGTAGCTTGAGGTGCCGTAGGAGACGATCTTCTCCCCGCCTGCCGTGCGCACCTGGCCCGCCTCGAACGGCTCGATCATCCCCTGCCCCGCCATGCGGCGGATCCACCGGTCCGACTTGATCGACATCAGTCCCCCTCAATGCGGATTTCGGGCAGCTTCACGGCGCCGCGGATGGCGCTCGCCGCGAGCGCCCCCGCGGCGCGGCGCGCGATCGCGTGATAGGCCGCCGCCGCCGCCGAACCGGGGTCCGCCACCACGGTCGGCCGGCCCGAATCTGCCTGCTCGCGGATCGTGGCGTCGAGCGGCAGCTCGCCGAGCAGCACGGTCCCGTAACGCTCGGCCAGCGCCCGCCCGCCACCCGAGTCGAAAATGTGCGATTCGTGGCCACAGGCGGGGCAGCGGTGCAGACCCATGTTCTCGACGATGCCGAGCACCGGCACGCCGACCTTGCGGAACATCGCGAGCCCCTTGCGCGCGTCGAGCAGCGCGATCTCCTGGGGCGTCGTGACGATCACGGCGCCGGACACCGGCACCCGCTGGCTGAGCGTCAGCTGGATGTCGCCCGTGCCCGGGGGCATGTCGACGACCAGGTAGTCGAGCGGCCCCCAGCGCGTGTCGCCGAGCATCTGGGCGAGCGCCTGCGTCGCCATCGGCCCGCGCCAGGCCATGGGCTGGTCGGCGTCCACCAGGAATCCAATCGACATGACGGGCAGGCCGTGGCCGCGCGGCGGCTCCAGGGTCCTGCCATCGGGGGTCGCGGGCCGCGCGCCCTGCAGGCCCATCATGCGCGGGATGCTCGGGCCGTAGACGTCGGCGTCGAGCAGCCCGACCCGGGCGCCCTGGGCCGCCAGCGCGAGCGCGAGATTCACGGCTACCGTCGACTTGCCGACACCTCCCTTGCCGGAGGCGATCGCGATCACGTTCGCGACGTCGGGCAGCGGCCGCTGCCGCGCATCGGCGACGAACGCGGGAATGCGGGCTTCGAATGCATAGGCCGGGCGCGCGTCGATGCCCTCGGAGGCGAGATGCGCATCGAGCGCCTCACGCAGCCGGGTCTCGTAGCCCCCGAGCGGGAAACCGAGCACGATGTGTACCCGCGGCTCCTCAGGCCCCCCCTCCACGCCCGCGATGGCCCCTGCCTCGGCAAGCGACAGCCCGAGCAGCGGCTCGACGAACCGCCCGAGCGCGCTTGCGAGACGGTCGTTCAGCGGCGTCGCCATGGTTCCATTCCGGTTCGGGGGCGGCATTGTAGCCGAAGCGCCCGCGGGAATCGGGCCGGCGGCGCCCTGTGGCATACTGATTGCTCAGCAGTTTTTCGCAATCGTCCCACGAGAACGACCGGAGTCGGATGGGCTTATTTGGTGGCTACCGGGCGGACCGTCTGATCGCCGAGGTTCGGGAAAGCGGTGACCCGACCAGCGCAAAGGCGAAGACGGCACTGACCAGGCTGCAGGGGCTCGGTCAGGCGGCCATCCTGCCGATCGTGGACGCGCTCGCGACCTCCGACAAGCGCGAGACGATCGCGTTCGTCGAAGCGCTGACGCCGCTCATCAACAACAGGTCTTTTCCGTTGTTTGCCAAGGTGCTGGCGGAGCAGCACCCGCGCGCCATTGCCAGCGTCGCCTGGGCGCTCGCCTCCTCGCGCAACTACTCGCCGAACCTGCTGCTCGACCTGTTGCAGAACCCGGCGGTCGCCAAGCCCGCGGTCCTCGACGTGATCGCGGCGCAGAAGAACCGCTTCAACCTGCGCGATCTCCTGAATGCCGCGTACCAGCAGGACCCGAACGAGAAGGCGGCGCTGTTCCGGATCGCGGGTGAACTGGTGGACGCGAGCTCGGTGGACGAACTGATCTCGCGCGTCGAAGGCAAGGACACGATCGCGCGCACGCGGCTTCCTGCGCCTCCGCGCTGCTGTCCGCCCTGCGCGAGGACCCCGACGTGATCCTGGTCGGCGAGCTGCGCGATCTCGAGACGATCTCGACCGCGATCACCGCCGCCGAAATGGGGATCCTCGTGATGGCGACGCTGCACACGAATGGCGCGGCGGCGACCGTGGACCGCATCGTGAACGCCTTTCCGGCCGACAAGCAGGGCCACGTGCGCACCATGCTCTCGACCTCGCTGCGCGGGGTCGTGTCACAGCAGCTGATCCCGCGCAAGGGCACGCCCGGGCGCGTGGCGGCGCTCAAGGTGCTGATCAATACGCCGGCCGCCGCCAACCTCATCCGCCAGGGCAAGATCGACCAGCTCGAGTCGACCATGCAGTCCAGCGCCGCGGCCGGCATGCGCACCATGGACTCGGCGATCGAGCAGCTGCTCGAGCAGGGCCAGATCAGCGGCCGCTCCGCCTACGAGAAAGCCATCAACAAGGCCAGATTCGAGACCGGCCGCGAGCAGGAGTGATGGCGCGCCGCATCCTGGTCACCAGCGCCCTGCCATACGCGAACGGGCCGACGCATCTCGGGCACATGACCGAGACCATCCAGTGCGACATCTGGGTGCGCGCGATGCGGCTCATGGGCCACGAAGTCGTCTATGTCTGCGCCGACGACACGCACGGCACGCCGATCATGCTCAAGGCCCAGGCCGAGGGCGTGACGCCCGAGCAGCTGATCGAGCGCGTGGGCGCCGAGCGGCGCGCCGACTTCGCCGCCTTCGGAATCGGCTTCGACAACTACTACACGACGCACTCGGAGGAGAACCGGCGCCTCACCGTGCGCATGTACCAGGCGCTGGCGAAGGCCGGGCACATCACGCGCCGGAGCGTCAGGCAGGCTTACGACGAGAAGGCCGGCATGTTCCTGCCGGACCGCTACGTCAAGGGCAGCTGCCCGATCTGCGGCGCGCCCGACCAGTACGGCGACAGCTGCGAGAACTGCTCCGGAACCTACACGCCGCTCGAGCTGGTCGAGCCCGTCTCGGTGGTGACCGGCACGCGCCCCGTGGCGCGCGAGTCCGAGCACGTCTTCTTCAGGCTCGGCGACTTCGAGCCGATGCTGCGGCAGTGGACCCGGTCGGGAGCGCTGCAGCCCGAGGTCGCGAACAAGCTCGACGAATGGTTCGACGCGGGGCTGCGCGACTGGGACGTGTCGCGCGACGCGCCCTACTTCGGCTTCGAGATCCCGGACGCGCCCGGCAAGTATTTCTACGTGTGGCTCGATGCGCCGGTCGGCTACATGGCGAGCTTCGCCAACCTGTGCGCGCGCCGCGGGCTGTCATTCGATGACTGGTGGGCGCCCGGCAGCCCGGCCGAGCTGCACCACTTCATCGGCAAGGACATCCTGTACTTCCACTCGCTGTTCTGGCCGGCGACGCTCGAGGGCGCGGGCTTCAGGAAGCCCACGGCCGTGCACGCCCACGGCTTCCTCACGGTGAATGGCGAGAAGATGTCGAAGTCGCGCGGCACTTTCGTCACCGCGCAGCGCTACCTCGAGCGCCTGGCGCCCGAATACTTCCGCTATTTCCTCGCGGCCAAGCTCGGCCCGGGCCTGGTGGATGTCGACCTCAATCTCGAGGAGTTCGCGACCCGCATCAACGCCGAGCTGGTCGGGAAGCTGGTCAACATCGCGAGCCGCTGCGCGAGCTTCATCCATCGCGGCCACGGCGGCCGCCTCGCCGCAGCGCTGCCGGACCCCGCGCTGTACCGCGAGTTCACCGATGCCGGCACCGGCATCATGGAGGCCTGGGAGGCGCTCGAGTACGCGGCGGCCGTGCGCGAGACCATGGCGCTCGCCGACCGCGCAAACCTGTACATCGACCGCCAGAAGCCCTGGCTCGCCGCCAAGGACCCGGCACGCGCCGGCGAGGTGCAGGCCGTCTGCACCCAGGGCATCAACCTGTTCCGCGTGCTGATGGCCTACCTGAAGCCGGTGCTGCCCGGGATCGCGGAACAGGCCGAGGCCTACCTCGGCGCACCGGTGAAGCACTGGCGCGACGTCGAGACGCCGCTCGTCGGCAGCCTGATCAACGAATACCGCCCGCTTGCGACCCGCGTGGACGCGGCGGCGGTCCAGGACCTCGTGGAGAAGACCATGCCCCCGACCGATACCGCAGCGCCGGCGCCGCCGGCCGCGACCCAGCCGGCCCAGATCACGCCGGACGACTTTGCGAAGGTGGAGCTGCGCATCGCGCGCGTCGAAGCCGCGGAACTCGTCGAGGGTGCAGACCGGCTGCTGAAGCTCGGGGTCGACCTTGGCAGCGAGCGCCGCACCATCTTCGCCGGCATCCGCGGCGCCTATGAGCCGGCTGCGCTGGTCGGACGGCACATCGTCGTGGTCGCGAACCTCAAGCCCAAGAAGATGCGCTTCGGCACCTCCGAGGGCATGGCGCTCGCCGCCTCGGACGACACGGGCTTGTTCCTGCTGTCACCGGATTCGGGCGCCCGGGCCGGTATGAAGGTGAGCTGAGGCCGGCGTGGCGGCGACCGACGCACTCGCCGCGCGCATCGACGCGCTGCTGCCGCAGACGCAGTGCCGCCGCTGCGGGTTCGACGCCTGCCGGCCCTACGCCGAGGCGCTGGCACGCGGCGAGTCGGATCTCAACCGCTGCCCGCCGGGCGGCGCTGCGCTGATCGGCGAGCTGGCCGCCCTGCTCGGGCGACCGGAGCTGCCGCTCGATCCCGCCTGCGGCGTGGAAGGGCCGCTGCGTGTCGCCTTCATCGACGAGCCGGCCTGCATCGGCTGCGCGCGCTGCCTGCCGCCCTGCCCGACCGACGCCATCCTCGGCGCACAGAAGCGCATGCATACGGTCATCGCCGCGGACTGCAGCGGCTGCGAGCTCTGCATCCCGGTCTGCCCCGTGGATTGCATCAGCATGGTTCCGGCGCCCGCTCCGGATGGCGCGCGCGCGGCGCATTTTCGCCGGCGCCACGAACGGCGCATCGCGCGGCTCGCGCGCGAACATGGCCGCTAGACGGCGCCGCCCGCGAGCGAAGCAGCTCGGGCCGGCCGAGGTCCGCAGTCTCTACGAACGGCTGCGGGTCGCCATTCCCGCGCCACGCAGCGAGCTCACCTACCGCTCACCCTACCAGCTGCTGGTCGCCGTGATCCTGTCCGCCCAGGCGACCGACAAGAGCGTCAACCTCGCGACCAAGCCGCTGTTCGCGGTGGCGGGCACGCCCGAGGCCATCGTCGCCCTCGGCGAGCGCAGGCTCGCGGGGTACATCCGCACCATCGGCCTGTGGCGCATGAAGGCGAAGAACGTCGTCGCGGCCTCGCGCCTGCTCCTGGATCGCCATCGCGGCGAAGTGCCGCGCGAGCGCGCCGCCCTCGAGGCGCTCCCGGGCGTCGGGCGCAAGACCGCGAACGTCGTGATGAACACGGCCTTCGGTGCGCCGACGATCGCCGTGGACACGCACATCTTCCGGGTTGCGAACCGCACCGGGCTGGCGCCGGGCCGGAATGTCCGCGCAGTCGAGGACGGCCTGGTCACCACGACGCCGGCGGAGTTCGCGCACGACGCGCACCACTGGCTGATCCTGCACGGGCGCTACACCTGCACGGCGCGCAAGCCCGGGTGCCCGGCATGCCCGATCCGGGACCTGTGCCTGTGGCCGCACAAGACCGCGGCCGCGGCGGGCGTCACTTCTTCGGGATGAAAAGGTCCGTGAGCGTGCCCTCCCAGGCTTCGGCCGCGAAGGCGACGGTTTCCGAGAGCGTCGGGTGCGGGTGGACGGTGAGACCGACGTCGGCCGCGGTCGCTCCCATTTCGATCGCGAGCGCGACCTCGGAGATGAGCTCGCCGGCATTGGTGCCGACGATGCCGCCGCCGATCACGCGGTGCGTGTCCGGGTCGAACAGCAGCTTGGTGAATCCGTCGTCGCGATTGAGCGCGAGCGAGCGGCCGCTCGCCACCCAGGGAAACATGCCCTTCTCGAAGGCCCGGCCGGTCGCCCTGGCTTCGGTTTCGGTCAGGCCGGCCCAGGCGACTTCCGGGTCGGTGTAGGCGACCGACGGGATCGCGCGCGCGTCGAAAGCGCTCTTCTGCCCGGCCGCGACCTCGGCCGCGACTTTTCCTTCGTGCGTCGCCTTGTGGGCCAGCATCGGCTGCCCCACGATGTCGCCGATCGCGAAGATGTGCGGGACGTTTGTGCGCATCTGCCGGTCGACCGCAATGTAACCGCGTTCATCGACCGTGACGCCCGCCGCCCCGGCGTGGATCGCCTTGCCGTTCGGCACGCGCCCGACGGCGCACAGCACGCGGTCGTACAGTGCCGGCTGCGGTGCGTCCTTGCCGGCGAACGAGATTTCGAGGCCGCCGTCGGTCGCCTTGACGCCGCTGACCCTGGTGCCGGTGAGGACCGCCGCGTAGCGCGACTTGAGCCGCTTTTCCAGCGGCCGCACGAGGTCGCGGTCGCAGCCCGGCATCAGCGTATCGGTCAGCTCGACGACGCTCACCTCGGCACCGAGCGCGTCGTACACGCAGGCCATCTCAAGGCCGATGATGCCGCCGCCGATGACCAGGAAACGCTCCGGAATGCCGGCCAGGTCGAGCGCGCCCGTGGAGTCGACGACGCGCGGGTCGTCGGGCAGGCCCGGGATGCGCGCCGGCTCCGAGCCCGCGGCGACGATACACTGCTCGAAGCCGATGATCCTGCGCGCGCCCTCCGCATCCACCAGCTCGACGCGGTGCGGCGAGACAAAGCGCGCGGTCGCCCGCAACACGGTGACCTTGCGCTGCCTGGCGAGGGTCGAGAGCCCGGCGGTCAGCTTGCCGACGATGCGGTTCTTCCACTGCTTGAGCGCAGCGGGGTCGATTTCCGGCGCCTGGAACCTGATGCCATGCTCCGACATCGCGTGGGCTTCCTCGATCACCCGCGCGGCGTGCAGCAACGCTTTCGAGGGAATGCAGCCGACATTGAGGCAGACTCCGCCGAGCTGCGGCCAGCGGTCGACGAGCGTCACGGAAAGCCCGAGGTCGGCGGCATGGAACGCCGCGGTGTAGCCGCCGGGGCCTGCGCCGATCACGAGCAGTTGCGCCGTGAGGTCCGGCGCCGCCTCGCCCGGTGCCGCCTCGCCCGGCTCCGCCCGCTCCGGCGCCACCGACTCGGCCAACGCCGGAATCCGTACCGTGTCGCCGGTACCCGCCTGCAGCAGGGCGATCAGCGTGTCTTTCGAGACGCGGTCGCCCTTCTTCACCTTTACGTCCTGGATCACGCCGCCGGCGGTCGCCGGCACGTCCATGGTCGCCTTGTCGGTCTCGAGTGTGATGAGCGGCGTCTCGGGCTCCACGCGGTCGCCCGGCCTGACCAGCACTTCGACGACTTCGACGTCCTTGAATTCGCCGAGATCCGGGACGCGCTGCTCGATCGCCCGGCTCAAGGCACCGCCTCGGTGAGAGCGCCGGGCGCCGCGAGCGCCTCCGCGAGCGCGACCACGAAGCGCACCGCCTCGGCGCCGTCGATCACGCGGTGGTCGTAGGAGAGCGACAACGGCAGCATCAGGCGTGGTTCGAACCCGCCGCCCTGCCACACGGGCCGCTGCTGCGAGCGCGAGACGCCGAGGATCGCGACCTCGGGCGCGTTGATGATCGGCGTGAAAGCCGTGCCGCCGATGCCGCCGAGACTCGAGATCGTGAAGCAGCCGCCCTGCATCTCGCCTGCGGTCAACTTGCCGGCGCGCGCCTTGCCGGCCAGCTCGCCGAGGTCGCGGGCGAGCTCATAGATGTCCTTGCGGCCGGCATCGCGGATCACGGGCACGACCAGCCCGTTCGGCGTGTCCGCGGCAAAGCCGAGGTGGAAGTACTTCTTGAACACCAGGTTCTGACCGCCCGCGTCCAGCGAAGCATTGAAATTCGGGAACCGGGCGATGACCCTGGCGCAGGCGCGCGCGATGAAAGCGAGCGGCGTCAGCTTGATGCCGCGGCTCGCGGCGCGGTCCTTCAGCGAGGCGCGCAGCTTCTCGAGCTCAGTGATGTCCGCCTCGTCGTGCTGCGTGACGTGCGGGATATTGACCCAGGCCGCCTGCAGGCGCGCGCCCGAGATCTTCTGGATGCGGCCGAGGGGCTTGACCTCGACCGGCCCGAAGGCCGCGAAGTCCACCTCGTGCACCCTCGGCAGCGCGCCGCCCGGGGTCATCGCCTGCGAGGGCGATGCAAGCGCCTTCTTGACCCAGGCCCTGACGTCGTCCTCGCTGATGCGGCCCTTGAATCCCGTGCCCGCGACGCGCGCGAGGTCGACGCCGAGCTCGCGCGCGAAGCGCCGCACGCCCGGGCTCGCGTGCGCCGCGCGGTTGTCGGCGGGCGGCGCCGCGGCCGGGGCGGTCAT
>Ga0194128_10001213_pt1 | contig 45312 bp, 52 predicted proteins | sample TA2KigCa65mmetaG_FD_148650 | JGI IMG/M metagenome (GOLD analysis project Ga0194128, IMG submission 148650) | Freshwater microbial communities from Lake Tanganyika, Tanzania - TA2015037 Kigoma Deep Cast 65m | ecosystem: Environmental > Aquatic > Freshwater > Lake | place: Tanzania: Lake...
GGGTTGCCGTATATTCTGCCATGAGCGTATCCTTTCGCCCTCGCCAAAGGGCGGTGAGTGATGGTGGCCATACTCAGGATACGCTCTTTTTTTGCCCCCAGCCATCCACAACTTCTGAACATAGCTCGCGGAACTTCGCCCGCTGGTGTTATTTTTTCAGCTTCAGCTCGAGGAGGAAGTCATGGATCTGAGTCCCTACAGCCTTGAAGGGAAACGCGCCCTGGTCACCGGCGCCGGCCGGGGCATTGGCCGGGCCTGTGCCCTGACCCTTGCTCAGGCGGGAGCACAGGTGGTCCTGGTCAGCCGCACCCAGTCCCAGTTGGAGGAGACCGCCGCGCAGATCCACGCCCTCGGGGGCCAGGCCCAGGTGAGGCCCGCCGACCTGGGGGACCCTGGGCAGGTGAAGGTGCTGGTCGAGAAGGTGGAGGACCAGTGGGGCGAGATCGACATCTTGGTCAACAACGCCGCCATCAGTCCCATTTTCAAACGCGCCGAGGAGGTAGCAGTAGCGGAGTGGGAGGAGATTGTGCGGATCAATATGGGGGGAGCCTTTTTTGCCCTGCAGCAGATGGGCGGCCGCATGGCCTCACGACAGCGGGGTGCCGTGATAAACATCACCTCCATCGGGGCGGTGCGCGCCCTGCCCCACCTCACCGCGTACGCGGCCACCAAGGCGGCCCTGGACCAGTTGACCCGCACCCTGGCGGTGGAATGGGCCCGCTGTGGGGTCCGGGTCAACGCCGTGGCGCCGGCCTACATCGAGACCGAAATGACCGCCGGCATCCAGGAACACCCCCGCCTGCGGCAGCGGGTGGAAGAGCGCACCCCTCTGGGCCGATTCGGCCGACCGGAGGAGGTGGCCTGGGCCGTGGCCTTCCTCGCCTCGGAGGCGGCCTCCTACATTACCGGCACCACCCTCTACGTGGACGGGGGCTGGACTGCGGTTTAGGCCGCGCCGATGGCCTCCTTGGCGAGCTGCAAGCATCGGCCCAGGTCAAAATCGCGGTAGATGGTGATCTTCTGCGCCTCCAGTGAGCCTTCGGCGTGGATGGCCAAAAGCTCGTTGTACCCACCGAAATCCGAGGCCGTGAGGTCGCGCACCAGGTTGAAGGCCCCCAGTCGGTCGCGGGTGGTAACCCCCTTCTTGCCGCCCAGCAGTCGCTCGATGTAGCCCCTGGTGTCCGGGTTTTCCAGATCCTCCTCGGCCGGCCCGGTAACTACTAGCCCGCCGGCGATGTCCTGCACCCAGCAGACGGCCTGGTGGTAGTTGCTGGCGAAATGGTACTTGGCCAGGTTGGTCTGCACGATATTGGGCACCGCCGTGCCGTTGGCGGCAACACGGCAGTCATGGGCCGCCGCCCGGCTCAGGCCGCGCACCGTCTCGGTATAGGCGATGAGCTTCATCAGCTTCTCGCGCACATGGCTGGCCTTCTCGATGCCGTTGTACTGGGCCATCAGGGCCGCCGCGCCGATGAGCAGGTCGCACAGAGGCGGCTTGTAAGAGACGGCGGTAAAACGGTGGAACTCGACGAAGGTATTGGCCAGCACCCCGGCGAACTGCGTTTCCCCCTTGAGAAAGACCCGCTCCCAGGGCACAAAGACCTGGTCAAAGATGGTCAGGGTATCAACCATGCGGTGCCGGCTGCTGACCGGATGGTGGAAGCGGCTGGGCGAGGGCGAACCAAAGGGGCTGGCGATGAGCTTGACCCCCGGAGTGTTGACTGGCACGGCAAAGGCCAGGGCAAAGGCCCCATCCTCTAAGCCAAAGGCCCGGGTGGGGAGGACGATGAGGTCGTCCACGTACGGGGCGCAGGTGGTGTGGGCCTTGGCCCCGGATACTACTATCCCGTCCGCACGCTCCTCGACAATATGGACATAGTAGTCGGGGTGCTCTTGCTGGGAGGGCAGCAGGCTGCGGTCGCCCTTGACATCGGTCTGGGCCACGGCCAGGGTCAGGTCCTTCTCCATGCAATGGCGGTGATACGCCGCCACCCGCTGGCGGTACTCGGTGTTGTGGCGCTGGTCCACCTGCCCTGCCACCAGGTCCAGGGCAAAGAGAGCGTCAGTGCCGATCTCCTTGATTAGCAGCACCACGCTGCCCCCCAGGCGGGTGGAGCGCTCGATCATCTCGCGCCGATTAAGCAGATCCTCGGCATTGAGGGGGGTCTTGTAATATCGGGAGCAGGGCTGGCCGGTCTGGGGGTCCTCCCAGGTCATAAGCCCCCGGTGCTGGGGGTCCTCGGCGAGTTCGAAGTCGAGGGCCACATGGTCCACGGCGATGCCCAGGTCCTCGTGGCCGGTCACGTCGGCGACCCTTTGCCCCTTGAAGTACACCGAACGGCCGTCCCGCAATCCCTCCTTAAACTGTTCCACACTGCGCAGGCCCATCGCCCTGCCTCCTAGTTTTTCAGCGGTTTGCCGGTTTTAAGCATGTGCTCAATGCGCGCCTGGGTCGCCGGCAGGCGGCAAAGGCGGTGGAACTCCTCCCGCTCCAGGTCGAGCAGCTCCTGTTCCTCTGCGGCGCGCGGCGGGCCACCTCCACCGCACAACACCCTGGCCAGGGCCTCCCCCACCACCCGATCGTGTGGCCCCAGGGAGAAGGCCTCTTTCTCTAGCCAGGCCCGGCACCGTGCCAGCCCCGGCTCACCGGCCACCTCCAGGCTGGCCGGCACAGGTGGGGTGTATCGGGCGGCCAGGGCCGCGGCATCTGCCAGCGCCCGGCCCAGCACCCCTTCCTCGTCGAGCAATACCGGATCCGCCCCGGCAAGGAACCCCCATTGGCGGGCCTGGTGGGCGTTCTCCGAGTAGCGCCCTTCCACGAGCACCGGAAAGATCGCGGCCAGGTCCCGGCCACATCGCCGCACCACCTCCTTGCAGCCCCCGGCGCCGGGGAGCAGTCCCACCCTCGCCTCCACCAGGCCCATGCGCAGCTCGGCCCCGGCCACCCGCACCCCCACCGATATCCCGAACTCACAGCCCCCCCCCAAGGTCAGGCCGCGCAGGGCGGCCACCACCGGGAATGGGGCGAAACGCAGGGCCATGACCGCCTCCTGGAAGGCGCACAGAAAAACCTCCAGCCCCTGCCAGTCCCCCGCGGTGCTGAGGGCGGCGAGGTGTTTGAGATCCGCCCCGGCCGAGAAGAGACCGCCGCTGCCCCACAGCACCAGGCCGCGCAGAGGCTGGTCCAGGGACCGGCGCACCAGGTCCAGAGTCTGGGCGTCGATGACGTTGAGTTTGCCCCGCAACACCAGCACCCCCATCCCCTCCCCGATCTCGATAAGGGCCGCCCCAGGGGCCTCCAACAGGACCCGTCCCTTTTCCAGCAGCCCCTCCCGGCGCGGCTGGTCGCGGTGCCGGCCCTCGCGCAGGGAATAGACCTGCCCCGGCGGGTAGAAGCGGCCCACTGGCCGCACCTGGCGGATCAGCGCCGGGGCCGGCTCGGCCTGGAGGCCCAACAGGTCCCAAAGCTCGAAAGGCCCGGCCTCCCAGTTGAACCCCCAGCGCATGGCCTGGTCGATGGCCTCCAGATCCGGGGCCATCTGGGCTGCGTACTCGGCGGCGTAATCTAGCACGGCCTGGAGGTGTGACCGGGCCAGCATACCCAGCCGCACTTTCGAGGCCCACAGGGCCCGCAGCCGGTCACCCAGGGCGGGCAGGCGCAGGGCCGGCTCCAGTTCCCCCAGGCCCACAGGGGCCAGCGGGACATAGTTGAAACTGCCCAGGTCCAGCACCTGCAACCCTTCCTCCCCCTTGCGGTAGAAGCCGGCCTTGGCCTTCTCCCCCACTAGTCCGCGCTTCAGCATCTCGCCGACAAAACCGGGCAGGGCGAAGCAGGCGGACTCTGGCAGCAACTGGCGGGCGGTGCCCGCCACGTCGGCCAGGGTGTCCAATCCAATCAGGTCGCACAGGCGGAGGGTGGCGCTGCGGGGCCGGCCCAGCAACACCCCGCTGACCGCATCCACCTCGGCGATCCCGAACCCCTCCTCCAGCCGCCGCAGCATCTCCACCAGAGCAAAGACCCCAAGGCGGTTGGCGATGAAGTTTGGGGTGTCCAGGCATTCCACCACCCGCTTGCCCAACACCTCCCGGGCAAAACGGCCCATATCGGCGACCACCTGCGGGTCGGTCCGGGGGCCGGGGATCAGCTCGACCAACTTCATCTGGCGGGGGGGATTGAAAAAGTGGAGGCCGAGGAAGTGGCGAGCCAGCAACTCTGAGCGCCCCTCCAGCATGCGCCCAATGCCCAGCCCGGAGGTGTTGGTGCTGAACACCAACCCCGGCCGCGCCCAGGGATCGAGGCGGGCCAGCAGGGCCTGTTTGGCGCCCATCTCCTCGACAATGGCCTCGATCACCCAATCGGTCTTGGCCAAGCAATCAAGGTTTTCGAGGCTGCCCATATGCACCCGCGCGGCGAACTCAGGAAGGAAGAAGGCCCCGCGCTTCACGGCTCGCTCCAGCCCTTTGGCAGCCAACTCGGGGCTGAGGTCCAGCAGGTCCACCTCCAGGCCAGCGTTGGCCGCCAGGGCGGCGAGCTGGGCGCCCATGACCCCGGCGCCCAGCACCGCGGCCCGCCGGATGGAGGGCAAGGGTGGCTGGGCCATCTCACTCCACCTTGACGATGGGGGCGTCCACGTGGATCAGCTCGGGCAGTTCGATGAGGCTGGCGTCGTTGCGCGACTGGTCCAGGGCGCTGGCCACACTCTGCACCTGGTCAAAGACCGCCACCCGGAACACCGTCAACACCCAAAGGGGTGCGTATCCCTCCTGTCCAGGCAAGCGGGTGGCCACGTTGTGGGTGCCGGCCCCCAGGGGGTCAAGGGCGAAGCCGTCGCTGATGTCCACGTCGTTCTCGAAGAAGGCGAACATCTCCGGGGCGTTGATCCTGCCTGCCCCGAAATCCACCTGGGCGACGCTGTTGGGGTGCTCGAAGAGCAGATAATCGACGATCTGGTCGCGGTACCAACCCTGCTGGGCCGCGGCAGGGGTGGCCGGGTCGAAGCGTAGGCTGGCGGTGGAGCCGGGGGGGACCAGAGCGCAGTGCATGATCTCCTCACCGGGGGTGATCTCGTACCCTGCGGCGCTGAGGGCCTCCAGGGAGCTGAGGCTGTTGAGGGGGTAGTCCCGATCGAGGATGCGCACCTGGTGGATCTGCCACAGGTCGCTGTACCCGGCCTGGCCGGGCAAAAGGTCGAAGATGGGCAATTGGCCGGCGAGGGGCTGGCCGATGCGGTCCACCAGCACGTAGACCGGGGCTGGCTGGGTGGTGCGGACGTCGAGGTTGTAGAACCAGGCCACCTCTCCGTTGGGCCCGTAGCCCCGGTGCAGGAAGAGCGGGCCGTCGAAGTTGATCGCTGCGCCAGGGCCGGGCAACTGGGGGCGATTGGAGCGGCGGTAGATCACCGCAGCCTCGTCGCTGAAACGGTCGATGGCCACCCGTGCCACGTAGGGGGGGAAATGGGCGGTGATCTGCAGGGCGCCGCTCTGGGCACTCAAGGACAGGTGGGCCACCAAATCGTCGCGCACATCCGCTGCCAGCCGCCTTTCGAGCAGCACCTGTTCCTGGTTGTCGCGGCCCGACAACTCGACCTGCACCCCCGTACCGGTTGGGATGCCGTTGATGCGGCCTTCGTGCAGGCCTTCCACCTCATAAATTTTACTCAGGGTGTCGCCACCGGCGATGACCCTCACCTCTAACTTGGCTATCTCAGGGGGGAGCTGGGCGCTCAGCTCCAGGCTGCCCTGCAGGCGCTCCAGGCGCACATGCACCGGGGCCGGCGGGTCAGCCACCAGCACCGTGTCGGCCCCGGCAAAGGTGCGGATGAGATTGGCGTCGAAGGCTTCGACCCTGAAGATCCGCCCAGATCCGGTGGGCACCCCGCGCACCTCGGCGCGAGCCTCTCCCCCCACCAGGTTCATCTCCCCCCTCACCGGGCTGCCCAGGTCCGGAGCGCTCACCTGGTAGCGCAGGTAGGCGATCAACTCGGCGGGGGGCTGGGTGCCGGGGAACCGGGCCACCAACTCGACCCCGGCCCCTTCGGGATCGACACGAGGGTCCAGGGGATTGTCGCGTTGGGGCGCACCACAAGCCCCCAGGCCCCAGACCAGGCCCACCCATCCACACAGCGCGGTCAGGCGCACAGGGGGGACCCTCAGTTGGCGGCCAAGGGGAAGAGCGAGAGTTGGGCCGGCTCCGCCTCCAGGACCCGCGACGCCACCAAGGGCCAGTCCCCCTCGCGGTAGGCGTCGAGCCAGCGGTCCAGCTCCGCCCGCCGAAAACGCACTAGCTTGCCCATCCGGTAGTGCGGCAGCACCCCCCGCCCCACCCAGCGGCGCACCGTGGACCGCGAACACTGCAGGTACTCCGTTACCTCCTGCATGGTCATCAGCCGCTCCTTTGTCATCAGTGCGCCTCCCCCTCCCCTCAGATGACCACGCTGCGGCCGAGGGTGTAGAAATTATTGTCGGTCTCCTGGATGGTCACCTCGATATGGTAATCGACCTGCCGGCCCGGAAAGAGCTTGGCCAGCACCTCCACCGCCTCGTTGAGGCAGTAGAGGGCCACGTTCTCGACGCTGGGGTTCTCACCCGGCATCACCACCACCCCCTCGGGGGCAAAGCTGGTCGCCTCCAGAAATTGGGCATCGTTCTTCGAGACCAGCATCCTGTGGTCGAGGCCGGCGAAGATGTCCTTCAGCGCCCCGAAGTCCACCGACATGTCCAACTGGGGGTCGCGCGGGAAACGCTCGGCCTTCACCACAAAGGTCCCCCTCCAGGTGTGTCCGTGCACAAAGGCGCATTTGCCCTGGTAATGGAGTTGGCGGTGGGCGGCGTGGAATTTGCCCTGGGCACGCAGGGTCTCCATAGTATGGGCCCTCCTCTAATTCCTCATTTTTTGCTGGTTTCTCTCAATAAGCACCCGGTACAACCACACCCCCAGGGACGCGAAGGCAGCCAGGACAACCAGGTAGTAGAGCGCCTTGCCGCCCACCCGCACCGCAGGTCCGGTGGAGAAGGTGGTCATCAGGATGATAAGGGCGATAGCGCCCAGGATGATGCCGGTCATCAGCCGCAGGAAGCGCTGACAACCCTGGATGCGCTCCCGCAGGTCGAGCTGGGAAGGGCTGGGGTTCATCGGGCTCCTTCAGGGATTCGGTTGGCGATCCATTCGGCGGCCAGCCTCCGACCCTGGGCATCGGCCGCCAGCACCGCCGCCAGCGAGTCGGCCGGGCCCACCGGCTGGGCTTCGAGGACCTGGCGGTTGAGTTCGGCGATGTCGAGGAAGGAGATCCGTCCCTCCAGAAAGGCGGCCACCGCCACTTCGTCGGCTCCGCTGAGCAGGGCCGGGGCCGTCCCACCCGCCCGCCCGGCCCGGTAGCACAGGTCCAGGCAGGGGAAGTTCTCCCGGTCCGGGGCGGCAAAGCGCAACTGCCCCACCTGGGTCAGGTCCAGCCTTTCCAGGGATGCGGGCCGGCGGTTCGGATGGGTAAGGGCGTAGTGGATGGGCATGGACATGTCGGTCCTCCCCAGGTGGGCCAGCAGGGCCCCGTCGGTGAACTCAGCCAGGGAGTGGACCACGGATTCGGGGTGGATCACCACCTCCACACGATCCACCCCGACCCCAAAGAGCCAACTGGCTTCAATGACCTCGAACCCTTTGTTCATCAGGGTGGCCGAGTCCACGGTGATCTTGGCCCCCATCTTCCAGGTCGGGTGGCGCAGGGCCTGCTCCGGGGTCACCCCGGCCAGTTGGCCCCGGGTCCGGCCGCGGAAGGGCCCCCCCGAAGCGGTCAAGATCAGGCGGGCCAGCGACCCCGGCTCCTCGCCCTTGAGGCACTGCCACAGCGCATTGGGCTCGCTGTCCAGCGGTAAAAGCTGGCCCCCGCCGGCCCGCCCCGCCGCCAAAAGCAGCCCCCCGGCCATGACAATGGGCTCCTTGTTGGCCATACCCAGGGTCTTGCCCGCCTCCAGGGCCGCCAGGCTGGGCCGCAACCCCACTGCCCCCACCAAGCCATTGATCACCAGTTCCACCTCCGGCAGGGACGCCAACTGGCACAGGCCCTCCTCCCCGGCCACCACTCTGGCTCCCGGGAGTTGGGCAGCCAGGGCCGGGGCGTCCCCCTTCTCGGCCACCCCCACCCATGCCGGCTGCCATACCTGGGCCAGGGCCGCCAGCTTGTCGAGCTGCTTGCCCCCGCTGATACCCACCACCTGGTATTCGGGCCCCAGGCCTTTGAGCACCCGGAAGGTGCTATCACCGATGGAGCCCGTGGCCCCCAGGACCACCACCTTTTTCACCTTTGGCTCCCCCCCCGGCCTCAGTTGGAGCTGGGTTTGCCCTGGGGGCGGGAGGGCTGACGGGAGGGACCACCACCCCGGCGGCGGTTGCGCAACCGGCCGGTGTAGCGCACCGCCCTGGTCTCGCGCATCACCATCACCTTAACCTGACCGGCAAAGGTCAACTCGTTCTTCACCCGCTCGGCGATGTCGAAGGCCAGGATGGCCGCGTCGTCGTCGCCGATACGATCCCCCCGCACCATGACCCGGATCTCGCGGCCGGCGTTGATGGCGAAGACATCCTTCACCCCCTCAAAGGAGTTGGCGATCTCCTCCAGGCGCATGATCCGGCGGGCGTAACCCTCCAAATCCTCGCGCCGGCCGCCGGGACGTATCGACGAGATGGTGTCGGCGGCCTTGACGATGAAGCAGATGGGCGAGAGCCGCTCGCTGTCCTCGTGGTGTTCGGCGATTACCTCCTTGACCACCGGGTGCTCGTCGAACCTGTCGGCCAGGTTCACCCCCAACTCGATGTGGGAGCCTTCCATCTCCCGGCTGACGGTCTTGCCGATGTCGTGCAAGAGGCCCGCCCGCCGGGCCAGGCGCACGTCGAGGCCGATCTCGGCAGCCATTAGACCGGAGAGGTGGGCCACCTCAAGGCAGTGCTGCAACAGATTCTGGCCGAAGCTGGTGCGGTACTTGAGCATGCCCACGTAATGGGGCAGCTCGCGGTGGGTGTCGGTGGCGCCGATCTCGGCGAGGGCCTTGCGACCGGCCTTCTCCATGTCGTCCTCCACACTCTGCTTGCACTGCTCGACGACCTCCTCGATGTGGTTGGGGGTGAAGCCCCCGTCGGCGATCAGCCGCTCCATGGCTCGGGCTGCCACCTCGCGTTTGGCCGGGTCGAAGGAGGAGAGCAACACCGTGTCCGGGGTGTCGTCCACCACCACCTTGACCCCGGTGGCGGTCTCAAAGGTGCGCACGTTCCGCCCCTCCTTGCCGATGATCCGGCTCTTGATGCTCTCGTTAGGCAGGGTGACGGTGGAGGTGGAGACCTGCACGGCTTCGTCTACGGCGCAACGCTGGATGGCCTGGGCGATGATCTTCTTGGCCTCGCGCTCCGACTCCTCGCGCACCCTGGCCTGTTCGGCGCGGATCAGGGCCGCGGCGCGGGCCCGTACCTCGCCGGCCAGGTGTTCCAGCAACTGCTCCCTGGCCTCCTCGGAGGTGAGATTGCCGGCCAGCTCCAGCTTCTGCCGGTAGCTTTCGAGGGTGCGCTGCACCTCGGCCTCCATCTCCTTGTTGGTCCCCTCCTGGAGGGCCAGCCTTTTCTCGTGGGTGTGCAGGCGGGTCCACTCCTTCTGCACCTCCTCCCGTTGGCTGTTAATCTCGCGGCTGCGGAAGGCCAGTTGTTTCTCGCGCTGCCCCATCTGCTGGGTTTGGCCTTCGAGGGTCTTCTCCTGCGCAGTGCGGAGCTTATACCAATGGTCCTTTTCTTCTAGTAACTGGAGGCGTTGGGCCCGGTCCTCCTCTGCTAGGCGGCGCTGGGCCCGTTGCTCGGCCTCGGCTTCGAGCTGGGCCCGGGTGTTCTTCTTCGTCTGCTGGCTGAGGAAGTACCCCATCCCCCCTCCCAGGATCAACATGCCCAGACAATACAGAACTGGCACGGACTCGTTCATGGAAGGGTCTCGCTGGCGTGCAGGTTTTTTAGTTCCGGCGCGGCCGGCTGGCCGCCCGGTCGAGGGCGGTGCGGATCATGGCCGCCCTCTCCCCCTCCTCCGCCCAGCGCCGCTGTACCGGCGACGACAGGGTGTGGACCGGGTCGAAGTACAGGAACTGGGTCCCTGGCATGACCGTGGGGCTGGTGAACACCGCGATCCCCTCCTCACGGTCGTAATATTCATACGAATGTACGTCGCGTTTGCCGCCCCCGCCCTTCGTATCTAAGACAAAGGTAGGAACGTGGAAGCCAGCGGTGGTGCCGCGCACCTGCTTTTCCAGGTCCATGGCCTGCTGCAGGGTGGTGCGCAACTCCTCCACCCCTTTGACCATATCGTGGACAAAGACATAGTAGGGCTGCACGTTGAGGAAGCTGAGCCGCTTGACCAGCAGTTGCATGGTCTCGGCCCGGTCGTTCACCCCCCGCTGCAGCACGCACTGGTTGCGCACCACCACCCCCTGCTCGGCCAAGAAGTCCAGGCCCTGGCGGGTGATGGCGGTGATCTCGTTGGGGTGGTTGAAGTGGGTGTGGAGGGCCACCGCCTTGTGCAACTGCCGGCTGCGCTCCACCACCCGCAGGAAGGCCCCCACCCACTCCTGGTCCCCCACCAGCTTCTGGGGCATAACCGCCGGACCCTTGGTGGCGAAGCGCAGGCGGCGAATGTGCTCCAGGTCGAGAAGGGTGTTGCCGATGTGTTCGAGCTGCTCGGGGCGGAGGTTGTACACGTCGCCGCCGCTGACGACGATGTCCTCTAACTCCGGCCGCGAGGCGATGTACGAAAAAGCCTGTTCCCACCGCTCGGAGCTGGCGCCGAAGTGCAGCTTCTCCACCTGGAGGGTGTCCAGGCCCACGGCGTAGGAGCGGGTGCAGAAACGGCAGTAGACCGGGCAGGTGTCCAGCGCCAGGAAGAGGGCGCGGTCGGCGTAGCGGTGGGTCAGACCCGGCACCGGTGAATGCTTCTGTTCGTGCAGTGAATCCAGCGCCAGTTCGGGGTGGTCGGGCATCCAGCGCGAGGCCAGGGGCAGGAATTGGAGGCGGAGGGGGTCCTCGGCCGGGCTCTTCCAGTCGATCAAACTGAGAATGTAGGGGGAGAGGCGCAGGCTCATGGTCGAGCGCAGCACCCCCTGGCCCACGTCCTGGTAAAAGGACTCGGGCACCAGGGGGCCCACCACCTCGCGCAACTTAGCGACATTGGTGACGCAGTTGCGGCTCTGGAAACGGTGATCGTGGAATTCCTGTGCACTCAGGTGGCGATAGGCGGGCAACTGCTGCCAGAAGGCGTCGTCGCGCAGTTCCTTGTGGGCGGTGGCCGCCGGGGTCGCCGGCGGCCTGGTACAGGGGGAAGGGGCTTCGGGGCTTCGGGGTTGGCTCATGGCGCCTCCTACCGGTCCCTGCTGTTTTTCATCAACAGATCCAGGAATTCCTTTCGCACCACCTGGTCTTCGAAACAACCGCGGATGGCCGAGGTGGTGGTATAGGCGCCGGGTTTCTCCACCCCGCGCATCTCCATGCACAGGTGCCTGGCCTCCATCACCACAATGGCCCCCTGGGGCTCCAGTTTTTCCACCAACAGGTCGATAATCTGCTCGGTGAGGCGCTCCTGCAACTGGGGCCGGTGGGCGTAGAAATCGACCACCCGGGGGATCTTGCTCAGGCCGACGATCTTCTGGTCGGGGATATAGGCCACGTGGGCCCGGCCAAAGAAGGGGATCATGTGGTGGGCGCACACCGAGTAGAACTCGATGTCCTTAACGATCACCATGTTGCTGTACTGCTCTTCGTTGGGAAAGGTGGTGAAGGTCGGCTCGTTGCCCTCTTCGAGGCCCCGGAAGATCTCCAGGTACATGCGCCCCACCCGGTCCGGGGTATCCCGGAGGTGGGCGTCGTCGAGGGGCAGGCCGAGGACCTCCATGATCTGGGAGAAGTGGCCGGCGATCTGGTCCACCCTGTCCCAGTAGGCTTTGGGGCCCTGGGAGCGCTTTCGTTCGTCGGGGTCTTCAGGTTCGCGTCGATTGCGCGGCATGACCTGTCCTGTGGCTGGGAAAACGCGTGGTAAAGGCAGAGGGGCCAAAGCCCGCGCTTCGCCCCTCTGCCAACGACCCGGATCAGGATCTCAGTTCAGGGACTCGAGGCAGGCCTTGACCGCCGCGAAGTCCGGCAGCACCTTGGCGTCGTCGGACACCGAGGCGAAGCGGACCACCCCGCCTTTGTCGATGACGAAAGCCGAGCGCTTGGCCACGCCCTTTAAGCCGATGAGATCCTCGTACTGCGCCCCGTACGCGGCGCTGACTTCCTTGTTGAAATCGCTCAGCAAGGGGATGGTGATTTTCTCCTTCTCGGCCCAGGCCCCCAGGCTGAAGGGGCTGTCCACACTGATCCCCAACACCTCGGCGTTGAGGTTTTGGTAGGTGCCCAGCCCGGCGGAGATCTCGCAGAACTCCGCGGTGCAGACCCCGGTGAAGGCCAGGGGCACGAAGAGCACCACCACGTTGCTCTTTCCCCGGAAGGATTCCAGGCTCACCTGCTCGCGCTTGGTGTTGGGCAGGGTGAATGCGGGTGCGGTGTCGCCAACTTTGAGTGCCATCGGTCTCCCCCTTATTTGGCGGCCTGGAAGCGGCGGGCCACCTCGGCCCAGTTCACCACGTTCCAGAAGGCGGCGATATAGTCGGGCCGGCGGTTCTGGTAGTGGAGGTAATAAGCGTGCTCCCACACGTCCAGGCCGAGGACGGGGGTGCCGCTGCCGTCCATCAATGGGCTGTCCTGGTTGGGGGTGCTGAGCACCTCCAGTTTGCCACCCTTGACCACCAGCCAGGCCCAGCCACTGCCGAAGCGGGTGGTGCCGGCTGCGGCGAACTTCTCCTGGAAAGCGGTGAAACCGCCCAGGTCCCGGGTGATGGCCGCGGCCAGGTCGCCGCCGGGTTCCCCGCCGGCCTTGGGGGCCATGACCGTCCAGAAGAGGCTATGGTTGGCGTGCCCCCCCCCGTTGTTGCGCACCGCGGTGCGGACAGCCTCGGGCACAGCGTTGAGGTCCACGATCAGATCCTCGACGCTCTTGGCCGCCAGAGCGGGATGGGCTTCGAGGGCCTTGTTGACGTTGGTGACGTAGGTGTTGTGGTGCTTGCCATAGTGGATTTCCATGGTCCGCGCGTCGAGGTGCGGCTCCAGCGCGTCGAAGGCGTAGGGCAGAGCGGGCAGGGTGTAGGCCATAGGGCTCCCTTTCACAAGGTGTGGGTGAGGGGTTAGAAGTTTGTTGCTTCGCAGCCTCGGCGGTAATCGGCCAGGGCGGCGCGAAGAGCCTCGGCGGCCAGCGCCGCGCCGTGGGCCTTGAGGGGGGGCAGGCCGCCCAGAGCGCCCTCCACCTCCCCGCTGCCGAGCTGTTCCAAAGCGGAGAGGGTGGAGCCCGTCGCCAGCTCGGTGAGGACGGAACCGGCAGCAATGGCGGCGGCGCAGCCAAAGGTGCGGAAGCGGGCCCGCCGCACCTGCCCGTCCTCCACCTCGAGATAGAGCTGCATTTCGTCGCCGCAGGCCTCGTTGAAGGCGCGGCCCACCGCGTTGGCCCCCTCCAGCGCCCCGGCATTGCGGGGGTGCTGGAAGTGGTCGAGGACCGTGTTGTTGTAGAGCGCCACTGGTAGTTCCCAATCGGTTGGAGAAGAGGTGCATGCGGGAGGGTGCTGCGCCGGCATCAGGCCTGGAGATTGACCAGCCCCCCGCCCTTGCTCCTCCAGTATTTGCGGGCCAGTTGCACCAGCTCCCACATCAGGGTGTCCCGGGAGAGGAGGTCGATGAGGACCTGCTGACGGCCCTGGCCCTCCTTCTGAATCAGGCCCATGCCCTGCAACATCAGGAGGTGTTGGACCACCCCGGTCTGCAGCAGGGTGCGGTTCATTTCGGACAGGGATATCACACTCTTGGCGGCGACTTCCAAGAGCAACTGCTCGTAGAGTTCGGCCAGTTCGCCGGAGAGGGTTACCTCGACCTTGAATATTTTATCCATCGCCCACCGCTCCAAACCCCGGTAGGGGCAAATATAGCGAGAGGGGGGGGCCTGTCAAGGCGGGCGGGGCTCGGCTGCCGATGAGGTAATGCCGGCACCGGAGGTGACGGAAACGGTCGTAGGTCAGTCCCCGGCCCTGGGCGGCTTGTTTCTGTCTGCCCGGCCTGGGCGAGAGCCCGGCGCGGCAGCCCGGCTTCTAAGTTTCCGAGCTGTTTGTCGAAGGTGCTCTGCCCGGGGGCGAACACCCCCTGCCCCTAAACCGCGGGGGCAGGTCCGCGGCCTCCACCTCCCTGCCCTGGGCCACGCACAGGGCCCGTTCCACGGCGAACTTCAACTCGCGCACGTTGCCCGGCCAGGGGTGGGACTCCAGAGCGGCCAGGGCGGCGGGGCTGAAGGGCTTGAGGGCGATGGAGGGCACCTCGCGGCACAATTGTGCGGCGAAAAAATTCACGGGCGGGGAGACATCCTTTGGCCCGGCGCGCAGGGGGGAAAGCCGGATTACCGAGAAGCGCAGGCGGTCATACAGGTCGGCGCGGAAACGGCCGGCGGCGATCTCCTCGGACAGGTCGGCGTTGGTGGCCGCCACCACCCGCACGTCCACCTTAAGAATGCGGGTGCTGCCGATGCGCTCGGATTCCTAATACTCGATCATCCGCAGCACGTTTTTCTGGAATTCGAGGGAGGTGTTGCCGATCTCGTCGAGGAAGAGGGTGCCCCAGTCGACGCTCTTAAAGCGGCCCCGGCGCTGGTCGATGGCCCCGGTGAAGGCGCCCTATGAGGGGCCGAAGAGTGCGGATTCGAGGAGGTTTTCGGAAAGGGTGGCACAGTTGAGCTTGACCAAGGGTCGCTCCCGGCGGTCGCTGCCGTAGTGCAGCGCCGCGGCGATCAGCTCCTTGCCGGTGCCCCGCTCCCTTAATTCAGCACCGGCCGCGGGATGGATGTGATGCGCTCCACCTGTTCTAGGATGCCCTGGATGGCGGGGCTGCGGCTGACGATCTGGTAGCGCCGGCCCAGTTCGCCCCGGTAGGAGGCGTTCTCCTGGCCCAGGGTTTCGTTCCCAGCCCGCGGCCGGGCGTTGTCCCGCAGGAACTGGAGCATGTGCTCCAACTTCTCCATGCCCAGTTCCAGCTTGTCCTCGACGTAGAGGTCTTTCCCGATGAAATCAGCCACCCCGCCTGGATGGCCTGCACCGCCGCCTCGACGCTGCCCTTGCCGGTGAGGATAATCACCGGCAGCCCAGGCTGCGGCCCTTGAGCTGCCGCGACAACTTGATGCCGTCCGGCTCGCCGACACCAAAATCCATGTCCAGCACCACCAGTTCCACCTCCCCGCCTTCCTTCCCCAAAGAGGCGAACAGGGCCCAGCCGATAGCAAAGGACCCCACCTTCTTGCCCCACCGCTGTAGTTTCCGGGCCAGGAACTGGCGCAGTTCCGGCTGGTCGTCGGCGACCAGCACCCAGCCTTTGCGGGGCTCTTTCACCGGCCCCTCAGCCCAGGGCCTGAAGGGGGACCACGCTATGGCTTACTTCGAAATTGACCTGCAGGTCAAGGTGGAAGACGGTGCCGTCGCCTACCCGGCTCTTGGCCGGCAACTCGCCGTGGTGGGCATGGGCGATGCGGCGGGCGATGCTCAGCCCGTAGCCGTTGCCCTGCTCGCTGGTGCTGAACGCGGGGTCGAAGAGGTGATCGAGGTTTATCGGGATGGATACCGGAGCCGTCGTCCTACACCTCAAAAAAGACCCCCCCTGATCCAGGTCGCAGCCCAAGCTTAGGGTGAGGTTCCCCCCCCAAAAACATCGCGCCTCCAGCCCGTTGAGGCCCAGGTTGAACAGGGCCTCGCGCAGTAGCCGCTCGTCGGCCTCCACCGGAGGCTCCTCCTCCTGGACCCGCAGGTGCAACCCGACGGCCCCGGCCTTAAGGAGCAGGGCGGCGCAGACCCGCTCCACCACCAGTGCGGGGTCCAGCAGCACAAACCTCACCTGTTCGGGTTTTATGGCGCCCAGATACTTTACCCACTCTTCGCGAAGGCGTTCCTGTTCGGCCGCCAGCTCGGCCACTTCCGCCTCCAGGGCCGGCTGCTCAGCAGAGCCATCAGGTTTTTCAGCTGGTGCCCCTTGGAGCACAGGCCCTGGTCGGTCTGCTCCCGGCTCAGCTCCATCAGTTCCAGGGATAGGCTGGCCAGCACCTGGGGGCCCGCGGCCCGAAGTCCTCGGCGATATAGGTGTATTCCGAGGCCCGGACCTCGGGTTCGACGTGGTAAAAGAGCAACCGGGCCAGATTGACGTAGGGGGTGGCCAGGTTCGGGTAGTTGCAGGGCCACCTTGAACTCCGCCAGAGCACCCAGGGCCTGGCCTCATTCCAAAAACACCAGATCCAGGCTGTCGTGCTCCGTCGCCGAAAGGGGGTTGAGGGCCAGGCCGCGGCGGTAGGCGCGGATGGCGAGGGGGCGGGTCTGCACCTCGTCGGCGTAGAGATTGCTCAGGGCAAAACAGGCGCGGTCCTCCCCCGCTTAGGGCTGCCCCCCGTCGCAGGCGGCCAGGATGGATTCCAGGTGGCTGATGCCCGCCCTGGCGCCCCCGCCGGCCCGCCCCTGGCCCACGCAGAGCAGGGCCTGCTGGAAACGAGCCTGCAGGTGCTCGGCTCGGGCAGCATCCCGCCCGCCGGCGGACTCAGCGGTCTAGCAGCCGCCATCCCGCGTAGACCAGCAGCCACACCAGCGCGGCGCCGGCCAGCATGAAGACGAGGGAGAGGAGGAAGCCGACGGTCTTGAACAGCAGCATGACCCCCAGCACCACCCCGATGACCAGCAGGAATGCGCCCAGTATCTTGGCAAACATTGCTAACCCTCCTGTATTTTGATCCGCTGCGTTTCGAGTTGTTCCAGCTTTTCGCCGATGGCCAGCACCACTTCCTGGATGTCGCTGAGGCGGTGCTCCAGTTCGGCGAGGCGGCCTTCAATAAGCGCGTCGAACTCCTTGGCCTGTTTCTTTCCCAATTGCCGCTTTTCCATGTTGAGGTTCACCCACTTGACCAGGCCGCCGCACAGGATGATCCCGCAGACCCCCAAGCAGATGATCTGGACCACTCCATACCTTGACCTCTCCTTAGACCCGGACTTGGGGGCCCACGTTGCAGACCGGTCGCTCAGGGCGATCTGCGCCTTCTGGATGTCGGTGAGCCGGCGCTCCAGCTCGGCAAAGGGCTCCGCGATGCGCGTGGCCTGAAGTTCGTTGTGGTCCCCTCCTCCTTCCAGCGGCGGGAAATCCGGTCGAAGAATTTGGTGAGGAAGATCGGGCAGCCCCCGACCACCGGCATCTGGGCCACGCCCAGGTCTTCGAAGACCAGCCCGCTGCACATGACGATCGCGCAGATGCTAATGAAAATGGTGCCCACCATTCGCGTCGGTCCCATCTTGTTCTCACGTTGAACGGCTCAGGCGCTCTCCACGCTCCGGGCCCATTATTTCTCGTGCCCGTGGAGAAACTCGGGGAAGCGGTAGACCACCCTCCCCGAGTCGGTTACCTCCGCCTCGGCCTAGCCGCCGTCAGCTAGTTCGCTTAGGATCTGCTAAGCCTCCTCCACCAGCACACCGCTGTCGGCGGCGGCCTCGGCCACCGTCAGCCGGCCGCCTTTCTGGCGGGCCAGGCGCACGATGCGGTGCTGCTCCTTGCGGTAGCGCACAAGGAGCGCGGCGGCGTCCAACTTTGAAGCAAGCAGCCAGAGCAGGCCGCCCATTAGCACCAAGGCCACGCCAGCGGAGAAGGGTTGCAGGTTGGTGAACAACCCGTCGAGGATCAAACCCAGGCCGATGGGCACCACGGGCACGGCCCAGGCCTTAAAGAACAGGGCGCCCAGATGCTTGATACCGCCTTCCATCGATATCCTCGCCTTCAGTTTGGCGTCTTCGAAGGTGCCCTGCAGCTGGCCCATCTCAACCCTGTTTCCGGGTCACCTTGGCCTTGAGTTGGGCCAGTTCGGTCTCCACCTGTATGCCGGTGTCCAACTGGCGGATCTGCTTCTCGATGTCGTCCTTGTCGCTGGCCATCTCCTCGTACAACTCGGCCTCGGCTTCGAAACTTTCGATCTGCTGCTCAAAGCGCTCGAAGCTCGAAAGGGCCCCTGACCCCAGCCCGGACATACTTCGGGCCATCTGCTTGCGGGCCGGGGCGGCGCGGTGGCGGGCCACCAAAGCCCCTTCGCGGGTCCGGGCCTCCTCGAGTTTCACCTTAAGTTCGCCCCACTGGGTCTTAAGCTGGGTGACGGTCTGTTTGCTTTCCTCCAGGGCCGCGCCCAGTTCGTCGCACATGCACTGGAAGACGGCCTTGCGCTACTGGGCCCGGCTGGCAAGTTCGTCGTACCCTGCCTTTCGGGCTCGCTCCGCTGGGCGCTACCATTCCTCGACCTGGCCGATCTTTTCGGTGTGCTGGCGCTTCAGGCGTTTCTGGTTGGCCAAAGCGGTGCCCAACGAAGCGGTGGCCTTGTTCACCGCCTCCACCATCTCCCGCACCATCTGCCGGATCGTCTTGTCGGGCTCTGCGGCCCGGTCCAGCAGTTCGTTGATGTTGGCCTTGAGGATGTCCGCCATCCGTGCGAAAATACCCTTTGCCATTGCCCCTCGCTCCGTTGCAGGTCTAGCTACGGCCTTCGCGCAGACAGTTTATGCAAGGGGCGTGCCAGTATCAGCCTCTGGGGGGCTTGTTTTTAAGCTTTTGTTTTTTATTACTTTTTTCCCATCTTACCCCGCCCGCACCCACCTGTCCTGGCCTCCGCCGCCACTGCGGTGGCGGGACGGGCCACTGGCCGGGGGATCCTCTGGTGTTGCGGAACCTTATCTGGCATCCGAGGTTAGTGTATTCAGAATCTTCTCTTGTGAAAGGAGGCTTTTACCCGCATGTCCCACTACCGTGTTTCGCTCCGCCTGCTGGCAGGGTGCCTAGCCCTGGCCGCCTGCGGCCAGGATGCCCAGGTCAAATTTAGAGATCCCTCTGAGATGGTGCTCATCCCCGCCGGCGAATTCCTCATGGGCGGGGAAAAGGCCGACCTGGAGGGTTTTGACAAGGCCATGTATCTCAACTACGAAGCCGAACTCCCCCGACACCGGGTGAGGTTGGACGCCTTCTACCTGGACAAGTACGAGGTGACCAACGCCCAGTACCGCAAGTTCCTGGCCTCCAACCCGGGCGCTTCCTTCGACCACAAGGACCAGCCCCCCGACCAGGACCATCAGCAGCACTACCTCAACGAGGAGATGAAGGCCGAAGACCAGCCGGCCACCGGGCTCAACTGGTTCGACGCGTACGCTTACTGCAAGTGGGCCGGCAAGCGCATGCCCACCGAGGCCGAGTGGGAGTACGCGGCCCGGGGTCCGGCCGAGGCGTATCGCAAGTATCCCTGGGGCAACGAGGGCCCCGACGCCGACGGGATCTGGCGGGCCAATCTCCGGCCCCAGCAGGGGTGGAGCGCCGACGGCTACCGCTACACCGCCTCGGTGGGCTCCTTTCCCGACGGGGTGAGCCCCTTTGGCATCATGGATATGGCCGGCAACGCCGAGGAGTGGGTCCACGATTGGCTCGACGCCAGCTATTTCCGCAACAGCGAGGGGGCCAAAAACCCACAGGGGCCGGCCCAGGGCCGCAACAAGGTTTTGAAAGGAGGGTCCTTTGGCACCGACCCCATCCATCTGCGTATCGCCACCCGGCTCTACGGAGCCCCGGAGGTGAAGTCGGAGATGCAGGGCTGCCGCTGCGCCAAGGACCGCTGAGCGGGCTGCCTGGCCGCCCTCGCGGATTTTTGCTATTGTATACTCCAAAAAGCCATATCCACCATTCTTGACAATAGAGGGTAATTCCATGAAAATGTACATTGGAGGTGCGTGGGTGGAGGGGAAGGACGTGATCCAGGTCCACAATCCCTTCGACGGCTCGGTGGTCGATACCGTGCCCAAGGCCACCCCCCAGGACGTGCAGACCGCCATGGCCTCGGCGGCCCGCGGGGCCGAGGTCATGGCCAAGCTCAGCGCGTACCAGCGCTACCAGATCCTGCACAAGGCCTCCGAGATCATGACCGCCCGCCTGGAGGACCTGGGCCGCACCATCACCCTGGAAGAGGGCAAGGTCATCACCGAAGGGTTGGGCGAAGCCGCCCGCGCCCAGGAGACCATCACTCTCTCGGCTGAGGAGGCCAAACGCCTCGGGGGCGAGACCCTGCCCCTGGACGCGGCCTCTAACGGAGCCGGCAAGTTCGGTTTCACCCTCCGAATCCCCTGTGGGGTGGTAGCGGCGGTCACCCCTTTTAATTTCCCGCTCAACCTAGTCTGCCACAAGGTGGGCCCAGCCCTGGCCGCCGGCAACGCGGTGATCGTCAAGCCGGCCACCGATACCCCGCTTTCGGCCCTCAAGCTGACGGAGATCCTGCTGGAGGCCGGCTTGCCCCCCGAGGGCATCCAGTGCATCACCGGCTCGGGCGGGGTCATCGGCGACGCCATCTGCGGCGACAAGCGGGTGCGCAAGATTAGCTTCACCGGCAGTCTGGAGATCGGCGAGCACATCTGCCGAGTGGCGGGGATGAAGAAGGTGACCATGGAACTGGGCTCCAACGCCCCGGTGATCGTCATGTCCGACGCGGACTTGGAAAAGGTCGCCAATGCCACCGCGATAACCGGCTTCGCCAATGCCGGCCAGGTCTGCATCTCCACCCAGCGCATCCTGGTCAACCAGAAAGTGTACGGCGACTTCCTCGACGTCTTTAAACCCAAGGTCGAGGCCCTGGCCACCGGCAACCCTCTGGCCGACGGAATCAAGATGGGGCCGATGATCCGCGAGAAGGACGCCGTGCGGGTCAACGAGTGGGTGAGGGAGGCTGTCTCCAACGGCGCCCGCCTGGTCACTGGCGGCACCCGGCAGGGCACGTTGCACGCCCCCACCATCGTGGCGGACGTGGACCCGAAGATGCGCATCTCCTGTGAGGAGTTGTTCGGGCCGGCGGTGGCGGTTTCGCGCTTCGACAACATCGACGAGGCCATCGCCCTGGCCAACGACAGCGACTACGGCCTGAGCGCCGCCATCTTCACCCAGAACATCGACTGGGCCCTCAAGTACGCCCGCCAGGTGCAGTCGGGCAATATCCATATCAACTGGGGCACGGTGTGGCGCGCCGACATGATGCCCTATGGGGGGCTCAAGGACAGCGGCATGGGCAAGGAAGGCCCCCGCTACGCGGTGGAGGAGATGACCGAGATGAAGATGGTGGTCATCCACTGATCGACGGGTTCAGCCAGAAAAATGGGCGGGTGCCTTCCCAAAGGAGGGCCCCCGCTTTTCGTTGGGCCGCTCACCAGTCCCCGTGTGCCACGTACTCGAGGAAAGCCTCGCGCAGCCGGCGTGCCAGGGGGCCGGGTTTTCCGTCGGCGACCGGGTGCTCGTCGAGGTGGACGATGGGCATGGCCTCGGTGGTGGTGCCGGCCAGGAAGACCTCGTCGGCCTGGCGGTACTCTTCCAGGGTGGCAAACTCCTCGCGCACTGGCAGTTTCAGCGCTTTGGCCAGGTTTAGTATCACCCCCCGGGTGATGCTGGGCAGGATGTGGGGACCGGCCGGGGCGGTCGATAGCACCCCCTGGCGCACGCAGAAGGCGCTGGTGGAGGATCCTTCGGTGACCCGCCCCTCTTCATCTACCAGCAGGGCCTCGAAGGCCCCGGCCTCGACGGCCTGCTGCTTGGACAGGATATTGGCCAAAAGCGAGGTGCTTTTGATGTCGCAGCGCTTCCAGCGCAGGTCGGGGGTACTGACCACCTTCACCCCCCGCTGGTACAGCTCGGGGGCCGGCCGGCACAACTCCTTGACCGTCATCACCACCGTGGGCTGGATCAAGCCGGCGGGGAATTCGTGGTGGCGCGGGGCAGTGCCCCGGGTGATCTGGATATAGACCAGGGTTTCGGCAAAGCCGCTGCGCACTATCCCCTCCCGCACGATGCCCTCCAGGCCGTAGGCATGTATATCCAAGCCGATGCGCAGGGCCTGGAGGCTGTGCTCCAGCCTTTGAAAATGGGGCTCCAGGGCGAAGGGCCGGCCCCCGTACGAGGCCAGCACCTCGTACACCCCATCTGCGAACTGGAAGCCACGGTCCTCCACCGAGACCACCGCTTCGGCGAGGGGCAGGAATTTGCCGTTGACAAAGGCGATTTCGGGCATCTCTCTCCTATATCTGGGCCAGCGCCGCGAACAAGGCGCGATAGTAGCGCATCAGGCGCAAGGGATCGGCGCTGGCGGAGATCTCCGCCAGACAATAGCCCTCATACCCGCTCTGCCGGAGCAGGGCGAAGAGCCGGCGCCAGGGGTAGTCGTTCCACAACTCGTTGATATGGACCAGGCCGATCCGGCCCTCCAGCAAGGCGAAATTGGCGTCGATAGCGCCGTCCTTCAGGTCCTGGGGATTGGAGTTCCAGCAGGCCACTGCGCTGGGGTGATCGGCGTGGTCGAGCATGGTGCGGATGTACGGGGGTTCGCAGGTGACGCGGCCGTGTACCTCCAGGCGCAGTTCCACCCCCAGTCCGGCGGCGACCTCCGCGCACTGGCGCAGGGCCTGCCCGATCTGCGCGAAAGTCTGCTCCCTGGGCACCCCCTCATCCTCGTGGATCTTGTTGGGCCGCACCTTCACCCCCGAAGCGCCCAGGTCCGCGGCGAGTTGCAGGTACGCCTTGGTTCCCTCTGTGTGGCGCTTCAATTCCGCCGGGTCCACCGCGTCGAACTCGAAGGCCGTACCCAGGCCCACTAGTTCCACCTGCGAATCGGCGAAGCGCCGACGCACCTCCCGTCGCTGGGCCGGGCTCAGGTCGCTCTCCACCTTGTGGGCGTGGGTGACGCGCAACTCCACACCGGCAAACCCGGTCTCCCCGCAGTTTTTGATGATGGTCTCCAGGTCCCAGTCCTTGGCCAGGTTGTAGGTGACCAGTCCGAGCCGCATCTCAGTCCCTCTCCTCTGCGTCGAAAAATTCGGTGTTGAAGATGGCCTGCTGCTGGCGCAGGTATTCCTCCACGCTCAGGGACGGCCGGTGCTCCCCCACCACCCGCCTGGCCTGTTCCGCCCCGTCCCACAACAGATCGATGGCCATCATCGCCAGGGCCTTGGCCGGGGCCAGGTACCCGGCCTCGGGGTCGGCGATGTGCCATTGGGTGCTGTGTGCCGCCCCGCTGGCCCCTTTCATCACCGGGTGCAGCACCGGCATCACCTGGCTCAGGTCCCCCGCGTCGGTGGAGCCGCCGCTGTGTGGCAGGTCGCGGCAGGCCCCGCTGCCGAAGAGCTGGACGGCGTTCTCGCGGAAGAGCTGGGCCAAGAGCGGGTCGTTGCGGAGGGGCAGGTATCCGGGCAGGGTCTGGATCTCCACCTGGCAGCCCAGGACCAGCGCCGCCCCCTTAAGGGCGCGGTCCACCTTGGCTGCCGCGTCGAGCATGGCCTCGCTGGTGCGGGCCCGCACATAGGTCTCCAGGCGGGCCTCGGCCGGCACGATGTTGACCAGGTCCCCTCCTTTGGTGAGGATAGGGTGGACCCGCACGCAGTCCTGGTCGCGGAAGGTCTCGCGCTGGGCGTCGATGGCGGTAAGGGCCAACTGAGCGGCCTTGAGGGCGTTGATCCCCTGCTCGGGGGCCATGCCGGCATGGGAGGCCCGGCCGATGAAACGGGCGGTTTTGCCCAGGAAACCATTGGAGGAGGAAGCCACCCCCGCCGCCCCGTCCAGTTGTTCGGCGCAGCCGCTGTGGATCATCAGCGCCAGGTCCACGTCGCCGAAATGGCCCCGCTCCAAGAGCTCGGCCTTGCCCCCCAGGAAGCGGGTCTTGCCCTCCCGCACCAGGCCCACGCGGTAGTCTATCTCCACATATTCCTCTGCGGGCACGGCCATGAAGGCGATCTGGCCGTCCAGGTGGCGGGCGGCCCCGGCCGTGGCCAGGCCCAGGGCCGCACCCAGCACCCCGGCGATCTGGGCATTGTGCCCGCAGGCGTGAGCCGCGCCGGTCTGGGGGTGGGCCCGGGGATGGCCAGGCACCACCAGCGCGTCCAACTCCCCCATCAGCGCCACCGTGGGACCGGGCCGGCGGCCCTGGTACAGTGCCTTGACCCCGGTGAGGGCCAGGCCCTCCTCGAAGGGCAGTCCCAATTCGGCGAAGACCTCGGCCACCCGCCGGGCAGTGCGCACCTCCTTGAAGCCCAGCTCGGGATCATCCATGATCGCCTCGCCCAGGGCGACGATGCGTTCGCCCTGACGGTCGATGGCGGCGCAGACCTGCTGCTTGAGGGTTTCCCGGTCCATGCGCTACTCCATTCTCAGAAGCCAGCGCGCCGCATTGTGAAGCAGCCGCTGCACCATAGGGTGCCGCAGGATCTCCAGGGTGTGGCCGTTGGCCAGGTACGCCACCCGCCCTTGGCCGTACTGGTAGGCCCAGCCCGCCGCCGACTCCATGCCGTTGCTCCCCTGGCTCTTGAGCAGCAGTTGCACCCGGTGGTGATCGAACCAGAGGAAGTGCTGCTCGTCGGTGATGGTATAGTCCTCCACCCCGGCGGTGATGGGATGGCGAGACACCACGTGCACCCCGAACTCGGCCACCGGCGGGTGGCCCTGGTAGTACCCACCCATCACCTTGCGGTAGCCGTTTTTCCAGGGGTACGCCCAGCCGGCGTTGTGCAGGGGCAGAAAGGCCCCACCCCCGGCGACAAAGCCCTCGATGGCCTCCTCCTGGTGGGGCTGCATCCACACCTGGTGGGGCTGGTCCGGGCCCTGGGGCCACTCCATGCCGTCGCGCAGGATAACCAGCAGTCGCTTGCCCGCCAGAGCGCCGGCGTCGAGGCCGGCGAAGTCCGTGGCGTACTCCACCTGCAACCCGGATGCCTCCAGGGCCGGCCCAACCCCGGCAAAGGCGTCCTCGGCCCGGTGGTACCGGTCTCCGGCCAGCAAGATGGCGTCTTTCATGGCAGTCCTTTCAGCGGGTGGGCAGGAGGCCCAGATCCTCGCCCTGGCGGAAGCGCAGGGCATCCTCGATCATGCGGCCCAGGTCGAATTGGGGATTGAAGCCCAGCAGTCGGCGGGCTTTGGACAGGTCGAACTCGTAATAGGTCGGAATCCCGGACAGCGGTGCTGCGACCACGGGCAGGCCGAGAACCTCGCTCAGCTGGCCGGTGGCCTCGTCCCAGGTAAATGGCCCGGGTCCGGCCAGCTGGAAGGTCTGCCCGTACGCCGCCTCCTTCCCGAGCGCGCAGACGCAGCCCTGGACGATGTCGCGCACCTCGGCCACATGTTTCTTGTAGTACCGGCCCTGCCCGTCCTTGAGCGCCACCAGCCTCTCCTCCCCCTGCCAGAGGGCGGCCAGTTCCGGGGCGCTGTCCCTCATCTTGCTGAGGAAAAACTGCGGGAAATCGAGAATCTCCCCGGCGCCCAGAACCATGGCAAAGCGCAGGATGGTGGTGGGCAGGCCGTGGCCGAGGAAATAGCCGTTCACCAGTTCCTCGCCCACGGATTTGCTCAGGGCGTAGGCGCCCCGGGGCCGGCGCGGGGCCTCCTCGGTGATGGGGGCCCTCATACCGCCGGGGATGTACTTCTCATACAGGGCGTCGGTGCCGGCAAAGAGGAACTGCGCCACTCCCTGTTTGCGGGCCGCCTCCAGCATGTTGAAGGCGCCCCGCACGTTGATCTCAAAGTACTCTTCCTCGGTGAAGGGTCCCCCGCCCTGGAAGGCTGCCCCCAGATGGTAGACCGCCTCGACTCCGTCCACCGCCGCGGCTGCCTCCGCCGGCTGGGTGATGCTGCCCGGCACCAGCTCCACTCCTAGACCAGCTAGCTTCTCCACCCGCTGGTCGCGCTCCCAGACCAGGCCGCGCACCCGGTGGCCCTGGCCCACCAGGGTGGCGGCGAGGTTGGCCCCGATGCGGCCGGTGATGCCGGTGATGAGGATGAACATCGCCTTTTCCTTACTCATTCCCTGCGTCAGCCCCGCTGGTGGACACCTGCGGTTGGCCTGACGATATTAGGGCGGGCACGGCACCCCGTCCAGCCATCCCCGACCCCTTTGCCCCCACGGAACCATGACCCCCCGTGTTCCCCTGCCGCGCCTCGCCGCCGGCGGTCTCGCCCTCCTGGCGCTGCTGCTCTTCGTGCTTCAGTCCACCACCCTGGCCAAGTTCAGCGCCCTGCCCCCTACCCTCAGCTTCGGCGGGCCGCTCGACTATGCCCGGCAGATCCGCGCGCGGGTAGCCCTCGGCGCGTACGATGCCTTGGGTTTGGGGCTGGTGCTGGCCCTGGCCCTGGCCCTGCTCGCCGCCGAGGTGCGGCGGGGCCAGTTGTCCGCCTTTCTCGCCTGGGGCCTGGCCACTGAGAGACGGGCACTGGCCCTGACTGCTTTGGGGAGTCTGGTCAGCGTGCGCTACTACTTCACCCCCGGGTTGCTCAACTGGGGCGGCGATGCGGCTTTCCATCTCACCTATGCCGAACTCGCTGCCGCCACCATCAGCCGGGGCGAACTGCCGATCTGGACCAATGCCTTTGGCGCCGGATCACCCTACCTGCAGTTCTACGGTTTTCTGTTCTACTACCTCACCGGCCTCGTCAAACTCTGCTGCGGGGAGGTCAATACCGCGGTCAAACTGGTCCTTGCCAGCGGGCATATGGCCTCGGGGTTGGGCATGTACTGCCTGGTCCGCTCCCTGAGCCATTCCCGCCGGGCCGGCCTGGTGGGCGGCCTGGCCTTCGTGCTGTGTTTCTGGCATGTGCAGCAGGTGGTGGTCATGGGGCGCCTGCCCCTGGGGCTCTTCTACGGACTCCTGCCCTGGCCCTTCTACTGTCTCGAACGTCTGCGCCTCGCTGCCCGGCCCAACGGTTGGGTGGTCCTGGGCGGTCTGTCGCTGGGATGTCTGATCTTCACCCACCCTGGCTACGCACTGTGGGCGGTGCTGCTCTTGAGCCTGTACCTCGCCCTGCGCCTGGCCGCTGCCCCCGGGGAACGCCGCCGCTGGGGCGCCCGCGGCTTGGGGCTCTTGGCCTGGGGCCTCTGCACCGGGGCTTACCTCTGGCTGCCGATGTGGCTGGACAGGGGACTGACCGGATTGGCTGGGGGGATGGATCTTTCCAGCGTTCCCGATCCCTCGTGGCATCACCTGCTGGTCTGGTCCAATTACCGTTTCTGGCTCCTCCCCCTGCCCTCCGGACAGAACCACTGGCACGGCGGCTACCTGGGTTTGTCGCTTTGCCTCCTGACAGCGGCGGGGATGTACCTGGCGGCCAGGCGTTTCCCACGTCACCAGGTGACCGGGGCACTCTGGCCGGTGGGGGTTTGCCTTGGCTTGGTCTTGCTGATGGTTCTCGGATATCGGTCGCCGCTGGTAGGACAGTTTCCGCTGTTCCACACCTTCAACGCCAGCCGGTACCTGCTCTTCGCCGCCTTTTTTCTGGCGCTGGCCGCTGGTCTGGGCGCCCTCCTCCTCCTCCGATGGCGGGTCGGGAAGAGGCGTTGGTCGGGCCTCTACATCCTGATGGTGCTGGGGATGCTGGTTGACCTGGGCCCCACCACCTTCCAGCACCCCTGTATGGCCGCCGGCAACGATCCCCTCGGCTATGCCCCCAGCATCTACGCCAGCATCCGGCGGATGGGCTCCGCCCATGTTGGCCAGGACCAACTTCCCAGTTACCGCGTTTTCTGGGCCCTCGGTCCCACCCATCCCTTCCTGGGCCTGGGCTGGCTGTACTCCCAGGGGCGGACGCCCCTTGCCCAGGGATTCCAGGCCGCCGAGTTGCCGGCGGCAGTTGAGTGCGTCGATCCCTTTGCCCGGTACGTGGCCGAGGTCTGGAGCAATGCCAGCGGGCCAGAACTCCCCAGCCTCCCCGAGTACGACTTCCTCGCCCGGTACCTGGGCGCCCTCAACGTGCGCTTCCTGCTCTACACCCGCTCCGACCACGCCCTGGCGTGGCCCGGCGGCGACTTCCCCCATGCCCCGGTGCTGGCCTCTGCCCGGGCCTAGGGATATCGGCAAGAGGAGCTGTCCCGCGCCTGGTCCGCTCCCGAGGTGGAACAGAAACTCCAGGAGGCCGTGCTCGAACCCGATTTCATGCCCACCGCCCGCCGGATGGTCGGGGTGGGCTGGGTGGCGAGGACCATGCAGGCCGACCCGGCCAATCACACCTGCCAGCTCGTGCCGCTGCTCGACTGGCAAGGCCCCGAGCATCTGGGCGGCCAACCCAAGGTGGAGGTATTGGAGCACCGGGTTTGGGATCAACGCGTCCGGTTGCGCCTGCGCCTGGACGGCCCGGCCTATGTCCGCCTGGCCTACGCCTACTATCCGCACCTGGCGGTCGAAGTCGATGGCCGGAGCGTGGAGCCATTCGAAACCGTTGACCACTTCCTCGCCCTGCGCCTGGACGCGGGTGAACACGACATAGAACTAAGGCCCTTGCTTTCCCCTCTGCGGCGCGGCCTCCTGCTGCTCGATCTCCTGCTGCTCGGTGTCGGCACCTGGCTCTGGATCAGGGACCGAAGGAATCACAGACCCTGTAAGTAATCGAGTACCTCCTGCATATCCACCACGTCCCCGAACTTGGCGTCGATGTCGAAGAGGTTCCACTCGTGAGCCGCCGGGGCCCGGTCCTGCACCCCCTGGCGGGGGATGATGGCCCTGAAGCGGTAGGCCCGCGCATCGGTGGCCGCGGCCCGCACGCAGGCGCTGGTCGAGCAGCCGGTGATCAGCAGGGTATCGGCGCCCTTCTCGATCAGGTGCGCGGCCAGATGGGTGCCGGAGAAGGCGCTGGCGTTCTCCTTGAAGATGATGAAGTCCTCGGGCGCGGGGGCCAGGCGTTCGTCGAGCTGGCAGGCCCGCTCATCCCAGCGGCGGAAGCCCTTGGCCGCGCCGGGCTGGGCGTGCATGGGCTCCTCGGCGTGGGGCCGGTACGGAGAGGTGGTGTAGATCACCGGCACACCCTTGGCGCGGCAGGGGGGCAGCAATTGCTGGATGGCGGTCACCGTCTCGTCCAGCCGCGCCGAACCCGTGGCATAAGCCGGATCGGTCCAGCCATAGGCCATGTCGATGATCAGCAGGGCCGGCCTCTTCCCGAAGCCGAAGCGCTTCATGAAAATGCCTTGCGCCTGGTAATAGGCCCGCACCGACTCGATGGCAGCACGGGTGTGCATCAATGCCTCTTCCTCATCCATCTCCGCTTTGCCCCTTGTCCAGGCCCATAGTGCACGATGGCGCTGCGCAGAATATAAGACCACCCCCCCTTCCCCTCCACCCTTGCCGCAGCCCCTTTCTCCCCCTATCTAGAACCCCCGACCCTCAACCCGGAGCCCATCATGAAGATCACCGCCGTCAATCTCTACGAAGTCGAGATCCCTCCAATCCCCCCCATCGCCAAGTACTTCCCCAAGATCTACGACATCACCCTGTGCCGGTTCAGCACCGACTCCGGTTTGCAGGGCTGGGGAGAGTACCAGGGCAAGCGCGAAGTCCTCGATGCCCAGGGCCAGGCCCTGGTGGGCCAGAACCCCCTGGCCCTCGACCCCTTTGCCCAGCCCGACCCCTTCTGCTGCGCCCTGCTCGACATCGCCGGTCAGGCCCACAACCTGCCCCTCCACCGCTTCTTCGGCCCCAAGGTCCGCGACAAGGTGCCGGTTTCCTACTGGTCCTGCCGCATGGAGCCCCGCGAGACTGCCGCCCAGGCCGAGGTGGGCGCCCGGCTGGGCTTCACCAACCACAAACTCAAGGCCCGCTCCTGGGACATCGTCGAGACCGTGGCGCTGATGAAGGAGGCCACCGGGCCGGAGTACAGTGTGGGGGTGGATCCCAACACCGAGTTCCGCCTGCCCCCCATCGCCGCCCGGCTGGCCGCCCAGTTGGAGCCCTTTGGCACCGTGGCCAACTTCGAGGACCCGGTGCTCAAGGACAACCTCGACTGGTACCGCCTCTTGCGCGAGAAAACCCACATCCCCATCGCCCTGCACCTGGGCGCCCCCTCCGGGGTGCTCCAGGCCCTCAAGGCGGAGTGCATCGACTATGTCAATTTGGGAGGGTCGGCGCTACAAGTGCGCAAGGCAGCGGCCCTGGCCGAGGCGGCCGAGGTGCCCTGCTGGGTGCAGATGGGCGGGCTATGCACCGGGGTGCTGGCCGCCTATTCCGTGCATCTCCAGGCCACCCTCCCCAATGCCACCCTGCCTTGCGACGAGTTGCCCTTCACCCGGGTGGCCGATGTGCTGGGGGGCAGCCTGAGCGTGGAGAAAGGCCACTTCCTCGTCCCTGAGGCTCCGGGCTTGGGTGTCAAGGTGGATATGAAGGTGGTAGAGCAGTACCGGGTGGCCTAGCGGCGGGTCTTTTTCTGTTTTTTGGGGGGCTTTCCGGGCGCCCTGCCGGGTCTCTTCTCGTCCAGCAGTTTCAGGTCCAGGCGCGGGGGCGACCAGTCCACCCTCGCCACCTGCACCCGCACCGGAGCGCCCAGCGCAAAGGTACGGCCCGTGCGCTGGCCCCGCAGCACCTGCCGTCGCTCGTCGTACTCGCAGTACTCGTCGAGGAAGGCCAGGGCACAGAAACCCTCCACCATCAGCCCCTCCAATTCCACGAAGAAGCCGCTGCGCAGCACCCCCGAGACCAGGCCGGGGTACTCCTGCCCCAGGCGGCTTTCCATGTAGCGCAACTGCTTGCTCTTGAGATAGGCCCGCTCGGCCGCGTCGGCCCGCCGCTCGCAGTTGGAGGTCCACACCCCGATCCAGGGCAACTGCCCCCGGTCCGGGCCACTGGCCCCGGCGAGGTACGCCTTGACCACCCGATGCACCAGCAGATCCGGGTACCGGCGGATCGGCGAGGTGAAGTGGAGATAATGCTCGCTGGCCAGGCCGTAATGGCCGATGTCCACCGGGGTGTACTCGGCCCGCATCATCGCCCGCAGCAGCAGGCGGTTGACCAGCCGGCCCTCGGCCTGGTCGGAGAAGCGGCCCAGCAGTTGTTGTAGGTCCTTGGGGGCCAGGCGCCGGCTGCGGTCGAAGCGCACCCCGGCCGCGCGCAGATAGTCCGAGAAGTGGCGCAGCTTTTCCTGGTCGGGATGGCGGTGGACCCGGAAGAGCACCGGCAATTCGCGTTCCTGGGCCAGGCGGCCCACGCAGGTGTTGGCCGCCAGCATGAATTCCTCGATCAACTGGTGGCTCTGCAGCCTGGGGTATTGGCCCAGCGCGGTGGGCAGGCCCTCCCCGTCCAACTCCACCCTGGGCGTGGGCAGGTCGAAGTCCAGGGCTCCACGCTCCAGTCGGCGGCGCTTGAGTCGAAGGCTCAGGGCCCGCATCCCCGACAGGGGTTCGGAGAAAGCCCCGGCCACAGCACCCGTCTCCCCGTCGAAGACGGCCTGCACCTCCTCGTAGGTGAGGCGGGCGGCGCTGCGGATGACCGACTCGACCACCTCGAACTCCCCTACCTCTCCCGACGGCTCGACGCGCATCAGCACCGACAGGGTCAGCCGGTCCTCGCCGGGCACCAGGGTACACAGCTGGCTGGCCAGGCGTTGGGGCAGCATGGGGATGGCCCGGTCGGCCAGGTACACGCTGGTGCCCCGGCGCAGGGCCTCGCGGTCCAGGGCCGTGTGGGCCCGCACGTAGTGGCCCACGTCGGCGATGTGGACTCCCAGGAGCGCCGCCCCCTGGTCTAGGGATTCGATGGAGACCGCATCGTCGAAGTCGCGGGCGTCCGCAGGGTCCACGGTGAGGCAGGTGATCCCGCGCAGGTCCCTTCGGCCCGCCAGGGCCGGCCCCAGGTCCGCCGAAAGCTGCGCCACCTCCTCAACCACCGCCGGGGGATGGTCCAGGGGCAACCCGAACTGGGCCACCACGGTCAGGAAGTCCAGGCGCGGGTCCGCCGGGTCTCCCAGCACCTCCTCGATCTCCCCCTCCCAGGCTCCCCGGGCTCCGGGCAGCAGGCGCAGCTTCACCTTGTACCCATCCCTGACCCCGGAGGGCGGCCGCCGGCTCAGGTACACGTCCCGCCCCCAGCGGTTCTCGTCGGGCCGCACCACCCCGTTGCGTCCCTGCCCGAAGAAGGTGCCCACCACCTGCTGCTCGGCCCGCTGGAGTATCTCCACCACCCGGCCTTCGGGGTGGCGCCGGCGCCCGGCGATTTCGACCCGCACCAGGTCCCCCTCTGCGGCGCTGCCCATACCCTCGGGGGGGATCAGGATCGCCGCCTCTCCCTCCCCGCGCTCCACCCAGCCGTATCCTTGGGGGTGCAAGCGGAAGAGGCCGGCGCTCTGTTCGAGCTGGCTGGGATGGGCGTAGCGGTTGTGGCGCAGGCGCACCAGTTGCCCTTGCCGCTCCAGTTCCTTGATGGCCTGGCGGAAGGCGCGGTACTCGTACTGCTCCACCCCCAGGTTGCGGGCCAGGTCCTTGACCTTGCCGGGCCGGTACCCGGGCGCCTGGATATGGGCCAGAATGTCTTGGGGGTTCAATGGGATCTGAGATGTTCCATCAGGGCGGGGAACAGGAGGCCATTGGTGGAGAAGGCGTCCGGCCCGTACACCGTGGCCTCCCCCTGCCAGTCGGTGAAGGTGCCGCCGGCTTCCTGGAGGATGGGCAACAGGGGTCCGCAGTCCCAGGGGTTCATCACCGGGTCGAAGCAAGCTTCGGCCCGGCCGGTGGCCACCAGGATATGGCCGTAACAATCTCCCCAGCCGCGCTGGACGCGGCTGCCCCGGCTCAGGGCCTCCCAGGCTGGGCCCCGGCTGCATTTGGCAAAACTGCCGGACTCGGTGTAGATCAGGCAGGCCTGTTGGAGCTGGTTCACCGCGGAGACCTGGGCCCGCCTTCCCTTCCACCAGCAGCCCTCGCCCCTGGCCGCCCAGACCAGCTCGTCGAGGGCCGGCAGGAGCACCACTCCGGCCTCCACCCCCTGTGGGGTCTCGATGCCGATCAGCACCCCGTAAAGGGGCACCCCCTGGATAAAGGCTTTGGTGCCGTCGATGGGGTCGATGAGCCAGCGGTACCCGCTGGTCCCCTCCTGGCGGCCGTACTCCTCGCCCACCACCCCGTCGCCGGGAAAGGCGCGCTCCAGCATCTGGCGGATCTTCTGCTCGGCCTCGCGGTCGGCCACGGTCACCGGGGATTCGTCGGCCTTCCACTCGGGCTGCACCCCGGCCTGAAAGTAGCGCAGGGTGATGCGGCCCGCCTGCCATGCCGCCTCGAGGGCCAGGTCCAGGCGATCGCGCAGGACGGTATTCATCAGGCTCCCAGGACCTTGGCCCGCAGGCTTTCGAGCAAAGAGAGGGCGGCCTTGAGGTCGCCGGCCTGGTCGGGAGAGTACTCCCGCTCGATGGTCAGGGCCCCTTCGTAACCCAAGGCGTTCAACTTGCGCAGAAAAGCCTCGATGCCCACGTCTCCCTGACCCAGCGGCGCGTCCTCGTACCAGGGCTGGCCCGGCTTGCGGGTATAGGAGGCGTCCTTGCAGTGGACGCTCTTGACGTATTTGCCCACCAGGTCCAGGGCTTGGAGGGGATTCCCGGCCCCGTAGAGGATCATGTTGGCCGGATCGAAGTTCACCGCCAGGTTGGGCCGGCCCACGGCCTCGATGAAGTGCAAGAGCCCCTGGGCGGTCTCCTGGCCGGTCTCCAGATGGAAGTTCTGCCGGTTGCCAGCGCAGTGGTCACAGACCTTGCGGGTCACCTCCACCACGGCCCTGAACTCCGGATCTTGGTCGTCGGGCGGCACGAAACCCAGGTGCATGCCGATGGCCTCCACCCCCAGGTTGCGGGCGAAGTCGGAGATCTCCAGCACCTCCTTGAGCCGGCGCTCCCTCCGGTCCTTTGGCACCAGGCCCACGGTTTGCACCACCCGCTCCACGGTGGTGTACTCGTCGTCCTCGAAGCCGGCGAAGACCACCGTCACCTCGATGCCGGCCTGTTTGAACTGGTCTTTCATCTGGGCGGTGCGCTCCGGGGTGCGGTAGTTCGCGGCGGGGGCGTGCAACTGCACGGTGGAGACCCCCAGGCTGCGAACAGAGTCGAGGCCGGCCCCCAGGCCGCCGCGGATGGAGGTGAAGATGCCGGTTGCCCACTTTTTCATGGTTTTTCCTCTGTCAAAAACGGGTGTTGGGGTACACCTCGACGATGTTGCCCCCCTTCTGCTTGGCCCGGCCCAGCATCTCGACCAAGGCCTGGAACACCGCCGCCGCCGCCTCGGCCTGGCTGGGCAGCACCTGCTTTTCGACGGTCACCACCCCCAGGCTGGCGATCAGGGGCATGACGGTCTTCTCCACCTGGACGCTGGCCCCCGCCAGTTGGCGGCACAGGTCAATGCCGCGCTGCTTGGCCTTCAGGTTGTCCATTTTGCCGAAGATGGCAAAGTTCACCCCTTCGAGCCGGTAGAGTTCCTCGCCCTGGGCCAGCAAGGTGCGCAGGGACTTGACTGCCTCCTGCAATATCTTATCCCCCATCGGCCAGCCCTGTTCGGCGTTAATCCTGGCCACCTGGTCGAGGGCCAGCCCGATGCAGGAGTGCGGGCCGCTCTCGTGCACGGAGCGAATGATCTTAGGCAGGGAGATGCGGAAGAGGAAGACGCGGTTGGGCAGGCCGGTAAGCGGGTCCTTGCCCACTACCTGACGCCATTTCTCGTTGTCCTCTTCGAGCACCTTGGCCCGGTCGCGCAGGGTGGTGTTCTCTTCCTCTAAGATCTTCACCTGCCGGGTGAGTTGGTCCAGCTCCTGCCGGCTGCCCCCGTCAAGCGCAGGGGCAGCAGCCGGGGACGCCTTGGGGGCAACATGGGCAGTCGGGGCCCCTTTCTCCTCCTCCTTGGCCTTGGCAAAAGCCGGCTCACCTGTCGCCAGCCCTGGGCCCCGCTCCTTGTGCAGGTCGCGCAGTTCGCGGGCCCGCTCCTTGGCCGTGTCCAGCACCCCCCTGGCCCTGCTGACGATGCCGCCGACGATGCTCTTGTCGTTGACAATGGCCTGGCACTGTTGCATCACCCCGCTGAAGAGGCTCAGCGCGGTCTTGTAGTCCTCCTCGATATTGGTCAGCAGGTAGATGCGGCAGGCGATCTCGGCCAGGAGGCTGCGCAGACGCAGCTCGGCCTCATGCCCGGATTCGCGCAGGGTCTCGTAGTTGCGCTGGAAGTACACCCGACTCAGCCTCAGGGCCCCAATCTCGTCTGCGACCAGCTCGGGCGTCTGGGGGTAGTCCTTGTGTTTGGGCAACTCGGCGTTCCAGCGGTCCTCGATCCCCTCCAATTGTTTGTGCACCCCCGCCAGGTTGGTCCCGGCGTAGTAGGCTTCGAGGTCGCGATAGATCCAGGCGAGGCGCAGGTAATAGCGGGCCAGGTTGTTCGGGGCGATGCGCTGGCGCAGGCAGTGGCTGAAGATCCCCAGGTGGAACTGGGCCAGGACCGTGGCGAAGGGCTCCATGGGGTTGATCATCTTGCCCAGGGCCTGGGCGGCGGACTTGCCGGAGAGGGAGCCGGCCACCAGCCGGTGCAGGGCTGTGGAAGCGTACAGGTATTTGAACCCCTCGGGGTCCTTCTCCGCAGCGCGGAACTCGGCGTCGTCCAACTCGGCGGCGAAGCGGCATTTCTGACATACCCCCCAGTAGAACTGCTTGGGGTCCAGGGAGTCGAAGCCCGGTTTGTACCAGCGCCAGGTCCGGGGGTGCCCGTCCCCTTCCTGGTCTCCCGGCCGGCAGACGTCGGGCTTGAGGCGGAAAAAGGCATTGCGCGCCTCGCACACCGGACAGGCAAACTCGTACTTTCGACAGATCTGCAACAGCTCTTTTTCGCTCAGCGCGTGCATGGCACACCTGTGGTGGGGACCTGTGGACTAAAGAAAAATAAAAAAGAGGGGACAGCGACGCTATCCCCTCCTCTGGCACGGTGTCGTGCGAACCTATCCCTTGGTCTGGGACCGGTTCTCAGCGGCAGGGTTATGGCCCTCGGCCTGCGCCGAAGCCAGCACTGCCCGCACCTTTTTACGGAACTTCTGGATCCTGGCTTCCACCTCTTCTATCGAACGGAGCAATTCCTCCTCCGAAGTGTCGGCAGCCATCGATGCCTCCGTTTGCGCACAGGGGAGCGGGGGAGGCGGGGAATTGGCGATACACCACCACGGGTTTCACGCCCGGCTGTAGGTGCGCAGCTGGTCGCAGCGGCTGGGGTGGCGCAGCCGGTGCAGGGCTTTTTCCTTAATCTGCCTGACTCGCTCGCGGGTGAGGCCGAAGCGGACTCCGATTTGGTCCAGGGTCATCGGCTCCTCCCCCTCGAGGCCGAAGTAGAGCTTGAGGATCTCGGCCTCGCGGCCTACCAGGGTGCGCAGCGCCGTGTCGATCTCGCCGCGCAGGCAGCCGCGGATCACCTGGTTCTCCGGGGACTCCTGCCGGTCGTCGGGCAGTACATCCAGCAGGCTGTGGTCCTCCTCGTCGTGGAAGGAGGCATCAAGGGAGCGCACCGACCGGCCGCAGAGCATGGTCTCCTTGATCTCCTCGACCGGCAGGTCCAGTTCCTGGGCGATCTCCTCTGGATGGGGCGCATCCTCGCGGCTTTGTTGCAAGAGGCGCGAGGCTTTGGAAATCTTGTAGAGCAGCCCAATCTTGTTGAGGGGCAGCCGCACGGTGCGCGACTGCTCGGCCAGGGTCTGGAGGATGGCCTGGCGTATCCACCACACCGCGTAAGAAATAAACTTGAATCCCTTGGTTTCGTCAAAACGCCCGGCCGCGGTGATCAGGCCCAGGTTGCCAGCGCTGATTAGGTCAGACAGTGGCACCCCGCGATTCTGGTACTCCTTGGCCACGCTGACCACAAAACGCAGATTGGCCTCCACTAACAGGTTGCGCGCCTCCTCGTCCCCCTGTCTGATCCGGCGGGCCAGTTCCACCTCCTCGGCTGCGGAAAGAGGCTTGGAGCCGGCGATGGCGGCCAGGTAGCTCCCGAGCGAATCCTCCATATCCCACAAAAAAAACTTAGGCATTTCATTCATATGCCTGTCCTTCGTTTGAGGTTAGGAACTGGAAGATGAAGCGGATCTGTACTCGCGGAGTTGGTAATTAACATAGCAGGGGGCAAGAAAGCTGTCAAGGTTTTTCTCAAACGCCATTTATCTCTCTGTCAGACCACACCTTGGATGGCTTCCTCCTGGTGCCGGCACAACTGGGCTATGCCCCCGGCAGCCAGGTCCAGCATCTGCCCGGCGGCCTGCCGGGAAAAGGGCTTTCCCTCGGCTGTTCCCTGGACTTCGATGAGCCCCCCGTCGGCCCGCATCACCACGTTCATATCGGTCTGGGCCCGCGAATCCTCCGCGTAGCACAGGTCGAGGACCACCTCCTCCCCCACCACCCCCACGCTGACTGCGGCGATTAACTGCAAGAGTGGATCGGTCTGCAGGGCCCCCCCAGACCGGAGTGCGGCCAGGGTCTCGGCCAGGGCCACATACCCTCCGGTGATGGCGGCGGTGCGGGTGCCCCGTCGGCCTGGATCACATTCAAACGATATATATCGTCCGCTCGCCGAGGCGTTCCAGGTCCACCGCCAACCGCAGCGAGCGGCCGATGAGGCGCTGGATCGCCTGAGAACGCCCGTTGGGGCGGCCCCCATCGCGGGGGATGCGCCGCGCCGAGCAGCCAGGCAGCATCGCGTATTCGGCCGTCAGCCAGCCGGACCCAAACCCGGCCCGGAAAGGGGGGACGGCGTTCTCCACGCAGGCGGTGCAGATCACCTTGGTGTGCCCCATCTCAATCAGCGCCGAGCCAGGGGCGGTGTTCAGGTAACTCCGGGTGATGCGCACCGGCCGCAACTCCCCGACGGCTCGGCCATCCACGCGGCTGCTCCCCATCGCCTGCTTGTCCTCAGACCTTGGGCTGGAGATGCTGGCGAAAGTCCTCGCCCTCCATCTCCACCAGCCTGCACATCTCGAGCAGGCGCGAGTAGATCCGCCCCTGCGACAACTGCTGCAACTCGCCGAGGGGCTGGTTGGTGGTGATCACCGTAAAGCGTTTCTCCGCGTAGCGGGTGTCCACCAGGTCGTAGAGCACCTCCTTGGCCCATTCGGTGCCGCGCTGCACCCCAAAGTCGTCGATTACCAGGTACGGGACCTTGCCCAGGGACTCGATGATCCGCCAGGTCTGACCGTAGTGCTCGCTTTCCTCCGAGTAGGTGTCGCGCAGTTGCTGGAGGTACTTGGACAGGTTGAGGAAACGGCCGGGCCGGTGGCGGTTGAGGATCAGTTCGTTGAGCATGATGCAGCCCAGCAGGGTCTTGCCGGTGCCAGGCCGGCCGTGCAGCAGGAAACCGCGCTCGGGTTCGCGGTCGGTGTCGGTGAGGGTTGACACGTACAGGCGAGCGTCCTGGGCGATTCGCACCAGGCTGCCCTCCGGGGTAGTGGCGTGGAAATCCCCCAGGAACTTCCAGCGGTACCGCTCCGGGACATCGGCCTCGCGGAAGAGCCGTTTTAGTTCGACGAGCCCTCGCCGCGCCGGCCAGCAGGGGCAGCGCTGGTTCCGGGCCTGGTCGTCCCAGAAGTAAAAGGGCGGGCGGCCTCCGCAGCGGCACTGGGCCTCCACGCAGGTACAAATCTTTAGTTCGCCGTGGCGCCCCACCTCGATCTGCGGGTCGTAGTAGAACCCCCCGCCTCCGCAGCGGTGGCACGGGGTTCCGCCCGGCACCCCGGCCTCGCTCACTGCCGGCCCCTCAGCTCGCGGTCGATGGCCCGCTCCGCATCGCGCTTGGCGATATCCTGGCGCTTGTCGAACTGCTTCTTGCCGCGCACCAGGGCGATTTCCACCTTGGCCCGACCCCGCTTGAAGTAGATCTTCAGGGGCACCAGGGTCAGCCCCTTCTGCTCGGCCTGGCCCAGCAGGCGGTTGATCTCCCAACGGTGCAGGAGCAGCTTGCGGGGGCGCTCCAGGTCGTGGTTGAAGCGGCTGGCTGGGCTATAATGGCTGATGTGCACCTTCTGGAGGAAAACCTCGCCCCGCTGCACCACAGCGTAGCTGTCTTTAAGGGTGACCCTGCCCTCCCGCAAGGCCTTGACCTCGCTGCCCAGCAGGGACATGCCGGCCTCGAAGGAATCGAGCACCTCGTAATCGTGCCGGGCCCTGCGGTTCTGGGCGATGATTTTGATGCCCTCCTGGGTGGCTGGGGCTTTGGTGGCCATCTCCTGCCTCGGCTCGCGATCTAGCCCTTGACGCTGGGTAGGTATTGGCGTTTATTTACCAATCACTGGAAGCCGAAGTGGCGAAATTGGTAGACGCGCTGCGTTCAGGGCGCAGTGGGGGTTCCCCCATGGAGGTTCGAGTCCTCTCTTCGGCACCAGTTTTTTCTTTGGTCCCCGAGTCAGGCGCGCCGCGAACCTGGCTCTTTTGATTTTTGCTCCGCCCCACTCTCCCCACTGCGCCGGATCTCTAAAGTAGGCGCCGGCGCCTGGGGCGCAAGGGAAGCGCCATGGATTTGGTCGATGCGCTGGTGGCCTTTGCCCTCTTGTCGCTGGGGGGAGGTCTGTGGGGTTTCAGGGTGGCCCGATCGGGCGGGGGCAGCCAGGCCCAATCGGCGGCCTTTGCCCTCTTCCTCGGGCCCTTCGGCCTGTTGCTGGCACACAAGCTCAGCCACCCCTGCCCCGGTTGCGCGTCCCTGATCCTGCGCGGATTGCGCTCCTGCCCTTTCTGCCACCGCCCTATCCCCCGCCAGAGCGAGGGCCAGAACCCGAAAGGGTCCTTCTGGTCCGATCGCCGCAACTGGTAAACCCCATCGAAAGGTGCCCCTACCATGGCCCGCTTCCTCCACACCCGCATCCGCGTCGGCGACCTGGACCGCTCGATGAACTGGTACTGCAAGCACCTGGGTTTCGCAGTCAAAAGCCGCACCGACAAGTCCCCGGCCGGCAACCACGTCGCCCACCTCGAACTGCCGGGCAACGAGCACACCCTCGAACTGACCTGGTCGGCCAACTACCAGCTCAAGGTGCCCCAGGACCTGATGCACCTGGCCATCGCCGTGCCCGACCTGATCTCCTTCTGCGACCAGCTCGAAAGGAACAGCGTGTCGATCTGGCCCGGCGACTGGCGGACCTCCTTCCCCGCGGGGCGCAAGATGGCCTTCATCGATGATCCAGACGGGTACGAGGTCGAGTTACTCGAAGGATAATCAGATGTTCTCAACTCCCTTATGGGTCTGCCCATCCCAGGGCAGACTTTTTTTTATCTCTCTTTCCTTAAGCCCAAGTCTATATTTTTTAGAGTAGTCAATCCTCCGGTCGATATATGGAGTGTTACTTGTTATAATTTCGTCTTATATCTTCTACAGTGATTGCCACAACCGCCGATAAAAAATAATAACAGGAGTGCTAAGAGCCTTTAGGTAGATTAAATTCTCCCCTATACCCGCCTCTACACCATAAAGACAAGGAGGTCTTTATCTATGGCAGTGCGCAAGAAAAAGCTCATCGGCATCGAGGAGGCGGCTGAGTTATTTGGCAAGTCGATCCATCAGATGCGCCAGTACAAATCGAAGGGGCTACTCAAGGTGGCCGATTACCAGGGCAACAAGGATCTGTACGACATGGCAGAAGTGATCTTGCTCAAACACCTGATCCACGAAATGAGGGTGACGGAAGGACTGTCACTAGCCCAGATCGCCAGGCGGCTGGACCAGATGATGGGCCGCGCCGCCTAACAGCCCCCCCACAGCACGCCGCAGGCCGGGCCCCCCATTGGGCGCCCGGCCCGCGGTTTATTTTTTGAGGCGGTCGCAGGCCTCGTTTACGGCGCTAAGCACCTGGTCGAAAAGCTGGCCCACCCAGGCCGGCAGCGCCCCCACCCGGTCGGAGTGCAGGGCCGTCGCAAAACGCCGCCGGGCCTGGTTGAGTTCCTCCTCGTCCGTCGCCCCTTCGAGGCCTAGAAGCTGGCGAGGATCAAGCTGACGCAGTTGGGGCGCCTCGACCCGCAAGGCCCCCTGGCGACGCTCGGCCTCGGCTGCCCGCTGGGCCATCTGCCGCAGCCGGGCGTCGAGTTTGGCGCATTCCTGCCGCAGCCGCTCCACCTCCGCCCCGGCCTGGGCCGCCTGCCGGTTGAGTTGGATGCGCCGGGTGCGCTCCTGGCGCAGTTTCTCCCCGTTTTCCCGCGCCTCCCCCAGTTGCCGGCGCAACTGCCGCGCCTCCTCCTCGGCTCTTTTGAGGCTCTGATGGGCCCGCCTGGCCCGGTCCTCGGCGAATTCGAGATCTTCCCGCAACCCTCCCAGCGCCGCCTCCATTTCGCCCAACTCCCGCTGCAAAAAATGCACCAGCCGGTCCTGACCCAACCCGCCGCGCGGCAAAGGCGACACTCCTTCAAGCCTGGCGAGAAAGCCCTCCAGCAGCAGATCGGGGCCACTGGGCTCCCCCTTTCCTAATGCGGCCCGCTCGCAGATCCATTCCCAAGGCTTGGGATAATGGGACTGGAGGAGCCTGGCAAAGGCCCCCTGCCGTTCGCGGCCGCCCTCAGAGGAGAGGATCTGGCGGTAGAGGAGTACCTTGTCGACCGGGCCCAAGTAGTACACCAGGGCAGGCATGGCCGGTCTCAGTTCCTCCAGCCCGCCGGCGATACCTTCGGCAACGCTGATCTCAAACGCCAGGGCCTGGTCCTGGGGGGTGTAGACTTGGTCCTCGTCCAACAAGATTCTCCCCAACCACTGGCGCAATTCGCCCAGGCCCACCCCCTGTCTGGCCCGCTTGCCGTAATCGAGGTAGCGGCGCAGGGTCCGGAGGGACTGGGATTCCACCTGACGGCAGAACTGTGGGTAGGTCTCGGGGGTGAGGATGGCCGCCTCCCGCGTTTAGGGGGGGGCACCGGGCAATGCCGCGGCCTGGGGGGCGATGGCAAGGATGAAGTCCCGGGCCGTGCGCCCGCCTACCAGGTCGTGGTTGTGGCGCAAGCGCCAGACATTGAAGGCGGCCAGCAACTCGGCCTCCGGGGCGTGTACTCCCGCCCGCCGGGCGTAGGCCAGCACCAGGCGCTCGTACTCGCTCTTGCGGGGCAGGTCCATAAACACCTTGAGGGCGAAGCGGTCGTCCAGGGCCCGCTGCTCGTCGAGCCTTTCGGCCTGCTGCGGGTCGTAAGGGGCAGGGCGCTTCCCCTGGTTGAGCAGGTTGGGGAGGTCCCCGTCCATCTGGAGCCGGCCCAGTCCCGCGGGCCTTTCCCCCTCGCGATCGATGAGGTCCTTGAAATTGGAGGTAGCGTAGAAGACCAAGTTGCGGGGGACTAGGGCGAGACGGCCATCCAGGGCGCTGGCCAGCAGGCGGAAATCGGCCTCCCGGCGGTTCAGGGCGATGTTGTCGAGCACCCCGATGAAAAACTCGGGCCGGTCCCGGACCAATACGTACAGCTCATCCAATTCACCGTAGTGCCGGGAGGGGATCTCGATCCCGCGCAGGCCCTGGAGATAGTACTGGCTGATCAGCCCCCGGATCAGGGAGGATTTGCCGCAGCCACGCGGCCCCCAGATTAGCACGTGGTGGGCCCGGTGGCCGGCCAGCAGGTTAAGGGTGTTCTGCCGCACCACCCCCACCCGCTCCTCATTGCCCTCCAGCCAGTCGAGGGGGAAGCCGGCGAAATCGGCGATGGGCTCCAGCCGAAGCTGGCCGCCTACCCCGTGGAGGCGGAAAGCCGGCGCCCCGGCAAAGCCCCCAAGGCCGTGGGTGTGCACGTGTGCGGCCAGGACCTCGGCCAGACTAGCCCAATCCCCGGAGGCGGCGAAGCGCTCCTTTAGGAACTGGCGCTCCCTGGTCAGCCCCTGCCAGGGCCATTCTGCTGGAGCGGGGGACGATACCCGCGCCGGGGACGAGTTCAGCCCGCCCAGCGCTGCCGCCAGGCCCGCCAGATCGGCCTGGGCCACCCGCTGCAACTGCCGCAGGTCGTGGCGGGCCATCTCCACTAGGTCCGAATGGAGTTGGCCGAAGGGGCAGCGCTGCGCCTGGCGCAGAAAGAGGTGGTCATCGGCCAGCAGGGCATCGAGGAGCAGCGACACCAGGTCCACACCGCCAGCCCCGGCGCCCAGGGAGAGCAATTGCAGTTCCTGCCAGGCGCGCAGGGCCCGCTGGCGGGTGCCCGGCGGGGCTTCCTTGCCGCACAGCAGCGCCAACTCCACCAGCAGGGCGTGAAGGGACCGGCCGACCCGACTGGCGGCTACCCCGCAGGCGGGAGACAGCCCCGCCAGGGCGGCCAGGCATTCCTGCAGGCGGGGGCGGGCGGCCTCTAATTTAGGCCCAGCTCCACTCATAGCCCTCCTTGGTGTCCTTAACCACCACCCCGGCCCCGGCCAACTGGTCGCGCAGCTCGTCCGAGCGTTTCCAGTCCCTGGCCTGTCGGGCCTCCTGTCGCTGGCGCAGAAGAAGTGCCAGTTCCGGGGGCAGTTCCGCGGGCCTGGCGACCTCTTCCACGACCTCGTAGAAAATTCCCAGGACCTGGTCCACCCTTTCGAGGCATTCGAGCACCGCCCCGGCGCCCTCCCGCCCGAGGTGTCCCTGGTTGAGGGCCCTTTCGGTCTGGTTTACCAGTCCGAAGACCGCGGCGATGGCCCGAGGGGTGTTCAGGTCGTCGTCCATGTGGGCGCAAAACTCGGCCAGCGCGGCTGCGGCCAGGGCCTTCCAGAGCCCGGCCTCCCCTTCCCCATGGGCCTGCTGCAGGCGCTGGCGCAACTGGGTGAGCCGGCGCAGGGCCGCCTTGCTGCTCTCCAGGGCTTCGAGGGTAAAGTTGAGCACCGTGCGGTGGTGCGAGGTGACCACCAGGTAGCGGTAGGCGCGGATATCCTCCGCGGTTTTGCCTATATCCTTGAGCCGATAAAAATTGCCTTGGCTCTTAGACATCTTTTCGGCGTTGATGTTGACGAACTCGTTATGGACCCAGTAGCGGACAAAGGGTTTGCCCGTAGCCCCTTCGCTCTGGGCAATCTCGTTCTGGTGGTGGGGGAAGATCAGGTCCACCCCGCCGGTGTGGATGTCGAAGCTCTCGCCCAGGTACTTCATCGACATACACGAACACTCCAGGTGCCAGCCGGGCCGCCCTTTGCCAAAAGGTGCCGCCCAGCCAACCTCGCCGTCGCTTTCGACCCACGCCTTCCACAGGGCGAAATCCCGCACGTCGTCCTTGCCGTATTCGTCGCGGTCCACGCTGATCCCTTCCTTCATGCCTGAAGGGTCTAAACGGGCGAAACGGCCATAGGCGGGAAAGCGGGAGATCGAGTAGTAGACCGAGCCCTCCCGCTGATAGGCCAGCCCCTGCTCCAGCAACCGGCCGATCAACGCCACCATCTCGGGGATATGGGCCGTCGCTCGGGGATACACGTCGGCGGGGAGGATGTTGAGCAGGTGCAGGTCCTGAAAGAAGATCTGGGAGTAGTGCTCTGTGAACTCCCCCAGGCTCTTGCCCCCGGCGCCGATGCGGCGCAGGATCTTGTCGTCGATGTCGGTGATGTTCATCACATGGACGACCTCGAAACCAGAGAAGCGCAGGTAGCGCTTGATCAAGTCGGCCAGCAGAAAGGCGCGGAAGTTCCCGATATGGGCGTAATCGTGTACCGTAGGGCCGCAACTGTAGATGCGGACCCGGCCCAGCTCCAGCGGGGAAAACTCCTCCTTCTCCCTTGAGGCGGTGTTGTATAATCTCAGCATCGGACTGGTTCTCGTATAAAAAAAGCCGCCGGCCCTGGGGGCCAGGGGCGACGGTCTGGTTTTCCTGCCCCGCGGCAGGGGTGGGGGCGGAGGCGGTGCCCTCGGCGCGACTCGAACGCGCGACCCACAGATTAGGAATCTGTTGCTCTATCCTGACTGAGCTACGAGGGCGTCCTCCCGGGCCGCGGCGCGGGGTCGGGCCAATGCGACATAATTTGGTAATGATAGGGAACTTCCCCGCGGCAGTCAAGCAGAGGAGGAGGCCAAAATTCCGCCCGTTCAGTGAATTTGATTCCGGGCAATCCGAGCTATCTTCAAAGGTTGTGGATGGCAGGGGACAAAAAAAGATTGCATCCTGAGTATGGCCACCATCACTCACCGCCCTTTGGCGAGGGCGAAAGGATACGCTCATGGAAGAATATTCGGCAGCCCAAGTGCAGCAGCTAACCCAGGCGGTCCTGCACTCCCGCCTGGAAAAGCTGCTGCGGGAAAGTGCCCGCAAGATGCTCCAGGCGGCCCTGGAAATGGAAGTGGACGAATATATCGAATGCAGCCGCGAGGCGTCCGCGGCGCTGGGCCGGCAGGCGGTAGTGCGCAACGGCCGCATCCCCAGCGGGAGTTGGTCAGCCGGATCGGCAAGCTGATCATTAGCCAACCGCGGGGGCATGATCGGCGGGAAGGGCACCCCTTCACCAGTGCCATTCTGCCGCCATATCT
>Ga0194128_10001218_pt1 | contig 45193 bp, 40 predicted proteins | sample TA2KigCa65mmetaG_FD_148650 | JGI IMG/M metagenome (GOLD analysis project Ga0194128, IMG submission 148650) | Freshwater microbial communities from Lake Tanganyika, Tanzania - TA2015037 Kigoma Deep Cast 65m | ecosystem: Environmental > Aquatic > Freshwater > Lake | place: Tanzania: Lake...
GAGCGCCGCCGGGGCCGCCCCGGGGCCGCATCGTTCGCCGACGAGCAGGCCGACCACGAGCGCGGCCAGGGCCGCGACCGCGCCGGTCACACCGTGACCAGGTCGCGCAGGTCGGCGAAGCGCATCTCGCCGATGCCTCGCACTTCGCGCAGCTGGGCGACGTCGGTGAAGCCCCCGAGCCGATCACGGGTCGTGAGGATCGCCGTCGCGAGCGTCGGACCGATGCCGGGCAGCGTCTCCAGCTCGGCCTGGGTCGCGGTGTTGAGGTCGATCGGGCCCGAGGTCGAACCGGCCTCGCCCGAACCCGGTCCGGTCGCGGTCGCCACGGGGGCAGGCTGGCCGACCCTCGCCACCGCGACCCGCTGCCCGTCGCCGACCGGTGCCGCGAGGTTGAGCCGGTCGAGATCGGCGTCGGCCAGTCCGCCTCCGGCCGCGGCGAGCGCGTCGGCCACCCGCGCACCGTCGCGCAGGCGGACGAGGCCGGGGTGCGCGACGGCGCCCGCGACGTGGACGAGCACCTCGCGCGGCGCGCGCGTGGTGGAGGTGGTGGGGGTCGACGCGGCGACGGCCGGTCCTCGTATTGCGGTGCTGTCGTCTCCCCCGCGTCCGAGATGGAACCAGACGAAGCCGGCGAGGCCGGCGACCACGAGCAGCGCGCCCGCGCGGACGCGTTGGCCTGTCGCGAGCTCACGGCCACGCTGGACCAGCGCTGACCACGGGGCGCCCGGAGGCGCAGGACGGGGCGGATCTCGGGGTTCGGACACGGCTGCCTCCCGGATCGAGCACGCGTTCGAAGGGAACGCGCACGGGGGCCACCTGGCGACCTGGCACGGCGAGGTGGCGCGGCGAGGTGAGGGGGAGGCGGCGGGGGAAGCCGGCTCGACGGTACCAGCCGCGTGCGACGCCCGTCAGCGCGAGGCGCTACGGGCGCGGGCGCGGGCGTCGCGCTCGAACGAGATCGCAGCGTACGCCTGCTGGTGGGGCATGCCCGCGGCCCGGTGCCGCACGTACTCGCCGAGGTAGCGCGCGAGGAACGCGGCGCGGTGCTCGCGCCATTGCTGCACGTGCACGAGCTCGTGGGCGAGGAGCAGCTCGTCGTGCTCGTGCCCGCGACGGACCAGGACGAGCCGCCCGACGGTCATGGCCGCGACCCCGGGCACGAGCCACGGCACGACGACAACCCGAACCCGCACCCGATCGGTCATCGGGACGTGCCGGTACGCGCGCACGGCTTCGGGCGACAGCCGGTGCGCCCGCACTAGCCGACGACGAAGTTGACCAGCCGCGCGGGCACCACCACGACCTTGCGGACGGTACGACCCGCGAGCATCGCGGCGATCGCGGGGTCGGCTCGCGCGACCGCCTCGGTGGTGTCGGCGTCGGCATCGGAGGGCACGGTGACCCGGTGACGGACCTTGCCGTTCTCCTGCACCGGGACCTCGACGGTCTCCACCGCGAGCCACGCGGGATCCGCGACCGGGAAGGCGTCGTGGGCGAGCGACGTCGCATGGCCCATCCGCTCCCACAGCTCCTCGGCGACGTGCGGCGCAAGCGGCGCGACCATCAGCACCAGGGCTGTCGCGACGTCGTCGGGCGCCGCTCCCCGATCGGCCACCACCTGCGTGAGGCGGTTGTTGAGGGTGATGAGCTTGGCGATCGCGGTGTTGAAGCCCAGGTCCGCCATGTCGCCGCGCACACCGGCGATCGTGCGGTGCAGCAGCCGGCGGGTCTCGTCGTCGGCCGGCTCGGTGGTCAGGCGCGCGAGTCCCGTGCCCTCGTCGACCAGGTTGCGCCACAGCCGTTGGAGGAAGCGGTGCACCCCGACGATGTCGCGCGTGCTCCAGGGCCGGGAGGCGTCGAGCGGGCCCGTGGACATCTCGTAGAGGCGCAACGTGTCGGCCCCGTACTCGCGGTACATCTCGTCGGGGGTGACGACGTTGCGCAGGCTCTTGCCCATCTTCCTGTACTCGCGGTCGACCGGCTGGTCGCCCAGGAAGTACCGGCCGTCGCGCTCGACGACGTCGCTCGCCTCGACGTAGGCGCCGCGCGCGTCGGTGTACGCGTGGGCCTGGATGTAGCCCTGGTTGAAGAGGCGCTGGAACGGCTCCGAGGTGGAGACGTGGCCGAGGTCGAAGAGCACCTTGTGCCAGAACCGCGCGTAGAGCAGGTGCAGCACCGCGTGCTCGACCCCACCCACGTACAGGTCGACGCCTCCTACATGGTCGCGCTCGCTGCCCGCCGGGATACCCGGCGGGCGGTCGTTCGCCGCTCCGTCTGCGGCGTCGCGGGCACCAGCCATCCAATAGCGCTCGGCACTTGGAGACACGAACGCGGTCTCGTTGGTCGGGTCGAGGTAGCGCAGGTAGTACCAACAGGATCCGGCCCACTGCGGCATGGTGTTGAGCTCACGCCCATAGGTCTTCGGGCCGTCGCCGAGGTCGAGCTCCACCATGACCCACCGCTCGGCGCGTGCAAGCGGCGGCGCGGGGACGCTCTCGACGTCGTCGGCCACGATCTCGGGCTCGAAGTCGGTGATCTCGGGGAGCTCGACGGGCAGCATCGCGTCGGGCAGGGCGACCGGCAGGTCGTGCTCGTCGTAGACGATGGGGAACGGCTCGCCCCAGTACCGCTGGCGGCTGAAGAGCCAGTCACGCAGCTTGTAGGTGACCGTGGGGAGACCCAGGCCCTCCGCCTCCAGCCATCCGTTGATCGCCTGCTTCGCCGCCTCGACGTGGAGGCCGTCGAGCGAGACGCCGTCGTTGGTCGAGTGCACGCCGACCCCGTCGCCGGTGAACGCCTCCGGCCACTCCCCCGCCGGCGTCCCGGCACCGACGCCGCGCTCGGACAGCCAGGTGTCGGAAGGCTGGACGACGCAGCGGATCGGGAGCGAGAACTCCTGTGCGAACTCGAAGTCGCGCTGGTCGTGCGCGGGTACGGCCATGATGGCCCCGGTGCCGTACCCCATCAGCACATAGTCGGCGACGAACACGGGCACGGGAGCACCGTTCACGGGGTTGGTCGCGAACGCGCCGGTGAACACGCCGGTCTTCACCCTCCCCTCGGCCTGGCGTTCGAGCTCGCTCTTCTGTGCGGCGAACTCCCGATAGCGCCGGATCGCCTCGGGCGGACCGACATCGGTGCCGAAGATGCCGCGCCAGTCGGCCGGGACGTCGTTGAGCTCCTCGCCGATCATGGCGTCGGGCCACTCGTTGGGGACGATCACGTCGAGCAACGGGTGCTCGGGCGCGAGCACCATGTAGGTCGCGCCGAAGAGGGTGTCGGGACGCGTCGTGAAGACGGTGATCACGGCGTCCTCGTGACCGGCGACGGGGAAGTCGACCTCGGCACCCTCGCTGCGCCCGATCCAGTTCCGCTGCATGAGCTTGATCGAGTCGGACCAGTCGAGCGCATCGAGGTCTGCGAGCAGCCGCTCCGCGTACGCGGTGATCCGCAGCATCCACTGCTTCAAGGGACGCCGGTAGACGGGATGGTTGCCCCGCTCGCTGCGGCCGTCGGCGGTGACCTCCTCGTTGGCCAGCACCGTGCCGAGCGCCGGACACCAGTTGACCTGGGCCTCGTCGAGATACGCGAGGCGGTACCCGTCGACGAGCTCACGGCGCTCGAGCTCGGTGAGCTCGGACCAGCCGACCTCGGGGTCGGCCTCGAGCAGTGGGATCAGCTCGTCGATCGGACGGGCCCGGTCGGCGTCGGCGTCGTAGAAGGCGTTGAAGATCTGCAGGAAGATCCACTGCGTCCAGCGGTAGTACGCGACGTCGGTGGTCGCGATGCTGCGGCGGGGATCGTGGCCGAGCCCGAGCGCGCGCAGCTGACGGCGCATGTTGGCGATGTTCGCCTCGGTGGTGACACGCGGGTGCTGGCCGGTCTGCACCGCGTACTGCTCGGCCGGGAGCCCGAACGCGTCGTAGCCCATCGCGTGCAGCACGTTGTACCCGGTCATCCGCTTGAAGCGGGCGTACACGTCGGTGCCGATGTAGCCGAGCGGGTGACCGACGTGGAGCCCCGCGCCACTGGGGTACGGGAACATGTCGAGCACGAAGAGCTTGTCGCGCTCTGCAAACGCGGCGAAGCCCTCGGAGAGCGGGCCCGACGGGTTGGGCGCCCAGAAGGTGCGCCGCTCCTCCCAGCGGTCCTGCCACTTCGCCTCGATCTCGGTCGCGAGGCGTGCGTCGTAGCGGTGGCGCGGGGTGTCGTCAGCGGTCGGTGCGGCGGCGTCGCTCATGGTGCGGCGAGCGTACCGACCTCTCCCGTGCCGGCCGGGCCTGGCTGTCGCACCCCACCGGTACCGTCACGCACATGTGTTCGGTCTGCGAGAGCTTCGAGGCCCGCCAGGGCGCGGCTGGTATCGTTGACGTTCCCAATGGGGCTGTAGCTCAGTTGGTAGAGCGCTTGCATGGCATGCAAGAGGTCGCCGTTTCGAGTACGGTCAGCTCCACCGATCTAATAGCCGGTTTTCATCGACGGTGGAGATGCATCGGCTTCTGTCTCGTCGGCGTGGTAGCCGGGGAGAGCACCTTCGCGATCACGGACGCGAGCCGCCGCTTCCGGGTCGACGGCTCTCGCCGAAGGCGGTTCGTCCTCCAGGTCGCGATGGCGCGTCGAGATCGGCGACTCCTGGAAGCCCTACAGACGTTCCTCGGGTGCGGGTCGATCCATGACTCACCCGCGCGGGGCGCCGAGTGGCAGCCGATGAGCGCCTTTGCAATCGCCTCGCGAACGGCGCATGCCGCCGCAACGATCCCGTTCGCCGAGGCGTTCCCACCACCGTGTCCAAAGCGATCGCAGTACGAGGCATGGGTTCATGGTCGAATCTCGGCGCCGTCGACCTCACTACGACGACGAGATCCCGTTTGCCATCCGATCCCTGCGGGACCACCTCGCAGTGACGATCCCCTTCATGGACGTGCACCTGCCCGAGTCGTACAAGCGGACGCAGTACCTCGCGTGGCGGGCGGAGCTGATGGAGTACTGGGAGCACCGGGCCAAGCGGGTTCGGGCGTGCACGGTCGGCGGCTGCGAGGCGCCGCGGCGCGCCCACGGCCTCTGCCGCCATCACCTCTTCGCACTCAGGGGACACTGAGCATCCGGCGGCACCGTCCCGCATCGAGCCCCTAGCATCGACGGCCGGAGGGACGACGTGGCCGAAGGCGCAGACGAGGGCAGGCAGACCGCGCGACGCCTGATCCCTCCGGCCCTGGCAGTGACCGCGCTGTCGCTCGTCCTCTACGGCTGGCCGGCCCCTCGCCTCTCGGAGGAGCTCTACCTCCCTCTGGTCAAGCGCGCCGGCGACCCTGATTACCTCCGCGGCGACTGGACCTTCTCCGGCGCCTTCCCGGAGCACTGGGTCTTCAACCACCTGCTCGCGCCGCTCGGGCGCGCACTGCCGATCGAGGTGCTCGGCTGGGTCGGCCGGTTGGCGACCTGGCCGCTGCTCGCGTACTTGCTGGTCGGACTGGTCGGTCGGCTCCGGATCCGCCCGTGGGCCGCTGCCGGCGCGGTGATGCTCTGGCTCGTCGCCAATCAGGCCGTGTTGGGCGGCGAGTGGATCCTCGGAACGTTCGAGGCCAAGACGGTCGCCTACTGCTTCCTGCTCGGGGCGCTCCACGCATCGCTGTCAGGCCGGGTCCCGCTGGCCCTGGTGCTGCTCGGCACGACCCTCGCCTTGCATCCCGCCGTCGGGCTCTGGGGCGCGTGGGCCGGCAGCATCGCGCTGCTGGCCCTTCCCGAGACCCGCCGCGCGACACTCCGGTGGTGCTGGCTCGGACTGTGCTTCGCCGCTCCGGGACTGGTGGAGGGCTTCGCCGCGATCGGCCCGGCCACCGACGCGTTGCGTCAGTTCGTCGTCCTCGTCGCGATCCCCTACCACACTGACCCGTTCTTCGGGGGCACGACTGCGGGCGGGTGGCAGGCCGGGCTTCGGATCGGACTGCTGCTCGCGATGTTCGCTGCCAACCTGTGGGCGTTCCGCCGGTCGAGCCGCGACCTCGCCCAGCGATACCTGGCCGCGTTCCAGATCGCCGCCGCGGTTCCGTTCGCGCTCGGCATCGTCGCTCGGGTCCTCGGGCTCTGGTCGTTCCTCCAGCTGATGCCGTTCCGGTCGTTCCCGCTCTTCGTCCCGCTCGTGTTCTTCGCCCAGGTCGTCCGGCTCGCAAGCGAGTCCTGGCACACCGGTCCCGCGCCCGGGACCAGCCGCCGTGCCAGACGCCGCGCCGAGAGGAGCGGGCGCCGGCGCGCGGTCGGCCTCGTCTCGGGCGCGGCGTTCATCGCGCTCCTCGGCACCGCGCCGCTACTCGCAGCACCGCGCATGGCGGCCCGCAACCTCGCGGCCTGGACGGGACGCGACGACGAGGGCGCGGCGTTCGAATGGATTCGTGAGAACACGACGCCGTCGACACGCTGCATCGTTTCCGTCGACCGGCAGGACGCGTTCTCTCGCACCCAGCGCCCCCTCGTCGCGAACTGGCAGGCCATCCGCTACGACGATCTCGCGGCGTGGAAGCGGAGGGTCGTCGATCTCGTGGGCAGTCCCGCGACCTTCGACGGACCCGGCTGGACCGGCGACCTCGAGCACCTACGAGACGCGTACGCCGGGCTCGACGCGACGCAGGTCGAGCGGATCGCTCGCCGTTACGACGCCACGTGCCTCGTCAGCACCACCCACTATCCGTTCCCGGTGCGCCACCGCGAGGGCGACGTACGCATCTATCGGATCGACAAGGGCGGGCGTCCATAGACTGAGCGGCCTCGACCGCGCACGAGGTGCCAACGCTTACCGATGTTCGACCCTGCCAACCCCTACGTCCGGGCCGCTCGGCAATGATCGGTGTCGTCGACTACCGCGCGGGCAACGCTCCGAGCGTCATGTACGCGCTCGACCGGCTCGGTCTCGAAGCTCGGCTCGTCGCCGGTGCGCAGGACGTGCGCGCGGTCGACCGGCTCATCCTTCCCGGAGTCGGCGCCGCGCGGGCCACGATCGACTCGCTCGCGGCTTCGGGCCTCGTCGACGCCCTGACTCACCAGGCGCTGGTCGAGCGGGTCCCGTTCCTGGGCATCTGCATCGGCCTCCAGGTCCTGTTCGAACGCAGCGAGGAGGGTCCGACCAAGTGTCTGGGCTGGCTGCCGGGCGAGGTGCTCCGCTTCCCATCGACCGGCCGCGTCCCCCAGATCGGCTGGAACGGCGTGCGGTTCGACCGACCGCACCCGCTGGTGGCCGCGCTCCCCGACCCGTCGTACTGCTACTTCGTGAACTCGTATCACGCGATCCCGGCCGACCCGGCGGTCGTGCTCGGCCGCGCGGACTACAGCGTCGAGTTCACCGCGATGGTGGCGCACGGCAACATCGCGGCCACCCAGTTCCACGCGGAGAAGAGCGGTGAGCTCGGGCTCCGGATCCTCTCGGCCTTCGCGACCTGGGACGGCGCGCCGTGCTGACCCGGCGTCTGATCGCGTGCTTCGACGTCGTCGAGGGTCGGGTCACGAAAGCCCAGCAGTTCCAAGACAACATCGACGTCGCACCGGCCGCCGACCTGGCCCGACAGCTCTACGCGGACCAGATCGACGAGATCGTCTTCTACGACATCATGGCCAGCGCCCAGAAGCGGCCCATCGACCTGGCGACCGTGCGCGACGTCGGCCAACACGTCTTCGTCCCCTTCACGGTCGGAGGGGGAATCCGCTCCGTCGACGACATGTTCGACGTGCTCAAGGCCGGGGCCGAGAAGATCAGCATCGACTCCATGGCCGTGCGCAACCCCCAGATCGTGCGCGACGGCGCCGAGGCATTCGGCAGCCAGTGCGTGGTGCTGTCCACACAGGTGAAGCACGTCGGTGTCCGCGACGGCATCCCCAGCGGGTATGAGATCTTCATCGACGGCGCCCGCCAGGCCACCGGCCTCGACGCCGTCGACTGGGTGCGGCGCGGCGAGGACCTAGGCGCCGGAGAGATCGTGGTCAACAGCATCGACCGCGACGGCACCGCCTCTGGGTACGACCTGACGATCACGCAGGCGGTCGCCGACGCCGTGAACGTCCCAGTCATCGCGTCCGGGGGCGCCGGCACGGTCGACCACATCGCCGCGGGACTCACCGACGGCGGTGCCTCGGCCGCGATCGTCTCCTCGATCCTCTACTCACCGCGCTTCGAACGGAACCTCGGGGTGCGCGAGCTCAAGGCAGCCCTGCTCGCGCTCGGGGTGCCGATGCGCCCCTGGGTCGAGGGCGGGTAGGCCGACCCGTCAGAAGGCCCGGTCAGAGAGCCGCGGTGGCGGGGCGTTCCCAGTCGACGCGCGGGGCGTCGGCCCAGAGCCGTTCGAGGTCGTAGTACTCACGCGCATCCTGCAGGAACACGTGGACGACGAGGTCGCCGTAGTCCATCAACACCCACGACGCGTCGGCCAGCCCCTCTACCGCGCAGGGAGCGGCGTCGGCCTCCAGCTTCAGCGCCAGCTGGACCTCGTCGCAGATCGTCCGCACCTGGCGCACGTTGCCACCGGTCGTGATGACGAAGGCGTCGGTGATCCCGATGATGTCGCCCACGCCCAGGACGACGGTGTCCTCGCCCTTCTTCTCGGCCGCCGCCCTCGCGGCGACGGCAGCTCGTCCGTACGCGTCCAGAAAGACCCCTATCCCGTTGCTGCGATCGCGGGGCAGTCTGCACCCACGATGACCGTGACGTCGACCACCCCGATAGCGGTCGTGGCCTTCTTCAGCACCCCACAGCCCAGCGCGTCCAGGAGCCGCTGCGCGTCGGCACGTTGTGCGTCGCGGTAGTACACGACCTGCGTGGTCGCCACACCGAACCCGGGGACGTTGCCGGTGAGCGTGACCTCGCCACCCGCCGGGACGACCTTGGCCGCCGCACCCTGTGCCACCCCGACCGCACCCGTTCCGTTCAGGATCTCGACTCGGGGCCGCTCGCCCGCTGGTGCGAGCAGGGCGTTCGCAAACGCACCGTTCACGTAGCGGGCGAGCGCGTCGCGACGTACCTCGAAACGCTCACCGCCCCCCGTAGCGATGGACTCGACCGGCAACGTGTCGGTCCGGTGGGGCGCGCTCGCACCCGCGTCGACCAGGACGCCGAGCTCAGGACGTTTCGCCACCGTCGCCGCGGCCGCCCGTTCGTCACCCAGGCGAGCCATCCACGCGTCGAGCACGTCCTGCACGGTCACCAACCGGTCGAGCTCACTGCCGGGCTGTGTCGCGGTGAGCACGCGCGCCGCAGTCGCCGCGTCGAGCTCCTGGGTTCCGCTCGGCACCGTGACCTCGTCGTCGAGACGCACTGACCGCTGCATCTCGACCGTGAGCGGCTCGGCCGGCGCCAGAGCGGCTACGAGGTCGGCGTCGTCGACGACGAGCGTGGTACCGATCCTGACTCCGAGCATGTTCTCGACCGTGGTCCGGAGCAGGTCGTCGTCGCCCTGGGCCGGCAGGTCGGCCAGGGTCTGCACGCCGAGCGACGGAACCTCCACCTGGGTCGCCGCCGGCAACAGCAAGACCGAGGCGTCCTCGCCTCCGGTCCCGACCACCACGAGCAGGTCGGCGCGACCGGACGCGTCAGTGTGCGTGAGCAGCAGCGTGTCCGCGGGGACGTCGGCACTCGGCGGCGCGGTGGTGTCCTTACCGCCGTCGCTGTCGTCGGCTCGCACCAGCATGCCGACACCGACCGCCGCCGCGAGCGCGAGCGCGATCCCGGGCATCACCACCAGCCAGAACCGGCGCCGTTGGGCCCGCAGGCGGCGCTCCCGGCGCCTCGAGCGCTGGCCGGCTGGCGCGGCCGCGTCGAGTTCGCCAGGACGGGACGCCCGTGTTCGGCGCGAGCGCCCGGCCCGCCGGTAACGGGACCGCTCCTCCCGCCTCTCCCGGCGGCTGGGGCGCGGCGGCTCGTCCACGACTGTGCCGCCTGCGCGCTGCGCCATCAGGAGGAAGTGTAGAGGCCCCGATCCTTGATGAAGCGCACTACCGCCGGCGGCACGAGGCCGTCGACCGGGCGCCCGGCGGCGATCCGGGCTCGCAGCTCCGACGACGAGATGTCGAGGCGCGGCACGGCGACGTGCCGCCACCGCCAGTTCGGGCCGGGCGGGTCGGCGTGCTCGCCGGCGCGCTCCATGACCACCACCGTGGCCAACGGCCGGGTGTCCTCGAGGCGACGCCAGGTCCCCATGTTGGCCGCGGCATCGGCACCGAGCACCAGGAACAGCTCCCGGTCCGTCCCGCCCAGGGCCTCCAGGGTGTCGGCGGTGACCGACGGCCCCACACGCTCGATCTCCACCGTCGAGCACTCCACGCCGTCGACGCCCTCGCAGGCGCGCGTCACCATCTCCGCGCGCAGCGCTGCGGAGGCGACGACCGTTCCGCGCTTCTGCCACGGATCTCCGGCGGGAACGAGCAGCACTCGATCGAGGCCGACGACCGCGCGTACCTCTGCCGCGGCGGCAACGTGGCCGGCGTGCACCGGGTCGAAGGTGCCCCCGAGAATCCCCAGCCGCTCGACCACGACCCGAGTCTACGGGCGCCCCGAACACGGGGAGCCGAAGGTCCTGGTACCAAGACCTCGCAAGCGATCACGGGTTACCATGCCGCGCACCTATAGCACCCAGGGGGCAAAGTGCCACTGCTGTCGGTGGAGGACATCGAGGTCGAGTTCGGGCGAATCCGCGCGCTCGACGACCTCGCGTTCGACGTCAACACCGGACAGTTCTGCGCGCGCATCGGCCCGAACAGCGCCGGGAAGACCACGCTCTTCAACTGCGTGAGCAGCGTGTACACGACCCGCCGCGGTTCCATTCGATTCGACGGACGCGAACTGCTCTTGATGGCCCCGCACCGCGTCGCGCGCGCCGGTATCGCCCGAACGTTCCAGAACCTGGCGCTCTTCCGCGCCCTTGCCGTGCGTGCGCGGGAGCTGCTGTGCCGCCTGTCACTCGACCAGGTCGTCGTGCTCGACTTCGGCCGCAAGACCGCGGAGGGCACACCGAAGCACGTCAGTGCCGACCCGAGAGCGATCAACGGTTGAGTCGGGCCGAGGAAGCAGCCGACACGACCCAGACCGACGGCGGGCCGGACCCGGTGAGTGCTCCCGCGCACCTCCTGGTCCGGGTCCGGCTCCCCGACCGTCCCGGCGCGCTGGGCCAGGTCGCTTCGCGGATCGGGGCGGTGCGCGGCGACATCGTGCGCATCGACGTGCTCCAGCACGGCGGCGACGAAGCCGTCGACGAGTTCGCGCTGCGCCTCGCCGATCTCGGCCTCGTCCCCGTGCTGGTCCGCGAGATCGGCGAGGTCGACGGGGCGACCGTCGAGAGCGTCCGCGCGGTCGAGGTGGTTCCCGACGCCCGCCTCGACGCACTGGACTCCATCACCGAGCTGCTGGCTGCCCAGACGGTGCTCGAGCTGGCAGAACTCGTCTGTGTCTACGCCCGGCGCGAGCTGCACGCCGACTGGTGCAGTTTCGTGCAGGGCGACCGGCTCCTCGCCGTTGACGGCGTGGTGGCCGCCACCTCTCCCTCCGTCGCGGAATGTCCGCTCGCTGCGGCGGAGTGCCGACTTCGCGTCGGGCGAAACCCACCCTTCCACCCTCGTGAGCGGGCTCAGCTCGAGGCCATCGGCCGACTCACCGACGGCCTCTGGGCGCTCGTCGTCCGCCACGACTAGCAGGAATCAGGCTTCTACCTCCTCTGGTCGGCTCCGCCTGCGCTCGCACTTCGGCTCGCTCCGGCTACGCCTCTACCTCCTCTGGTCGGCTCCGCCTGCGCTCGCACTTCGGCTCGCTCCGGCTACGCCTCTACCTCCTCTGGTCGGCTCCGCCTGCGCTCGCACTTCGGCTCGCTCCGGCTACGCCTCTACGACCGCGGCGACGAAGCGCTCGAGCTGACGGAGGTTGCGGCACTCGTAGACGCCGTCGCAGTGGATCCCGTAGTCAGACACGATCGAATCGCCGGTGTCCCAGTAGCCACGCGGCTCGGGGTTGAGCCAGAACAGCCGCCGTGCCTTCTGGCGCAGCTCCTTGAGCACCCAGGCCTGCGACGCGTGGTAGTTGTTGCGGGCGTCGCCGAGCAGGATGATCGACGTCTTCGACGTGATCTCGTGCAGGTGCCGGTCGTGGAACACGTCGAACGCGTGCCCGTAGTCGGAGTGCCCGTCGACCCACACCACGTCGGCCTCGGTGTTGACCCGATGGATGGCCTCGGTAATCTCGTCGGACTCCGAGAAGTGGCGCGTGACCTCGTCGATGCCGTCGATGAAGACCCATGACCGCACCTTCGAGAACTGGCCGGCCATCGCGTACACGAACTGCAGCGTGAACCGGGCGAAGCTCGCGACCGAGCCCGAGATGTCGGCCACAACCATGATGTCGGGCTTCGACGGGCGCGGGTGCTTGAACTTCGGCTCGGCCGGGACGCCGCCGTACGAGAGCGAGTGCCGCACCGTCGCCCGGAAGTCGAGATGCCCGCGGTTGCGGCGGCGGCGGCGCTGCGCGAGCCGGGCCGCCAGCGCCCGGGTCAACGGCTCGATCGCGTTCTGCAGCTGTGCCATCTCCTCACGCGACGCGTGCATGAAGTCGACGTCCTCGGGCAGCGGCTTGCGCAGCGTCCGCGCCATCGCCCCCACCCCACGGTCGGCGACCAGCCGGCGGCGGATCTCGGCCTCGACCAGATCGCGGAACTCCCGGAGCCGCGCCTCGAACTCCTCGCGCTGGAACCGCGATCCGAGCGGGTCCTCGGGCTCGCCCTCGTCGCCGGCCTGCTCGGCCGCGCGCTGGGCCATGCGACCGGCGAGCGCGTCGTAGTCGAGCTGCCGTAGGGTCCGGTACAGGTAGTAGGTGCCGCCCACCGGACGACCGGGCTCCATCCCGGCGAACCGGCTGACCGCCATCGCCGCGAGCTGGCGCATCTGCTCGCGGTCCATGTTCATCAGCGCGGAGAGGAGCATCTCGGCTAGCTCCTCGTTGCCCATCCCCTCACCGGACCCACCGCTGCCCTGTTGCCCGGGAACGCCCCCGGCCTCCTCGCCCTCCCCGAGCTCGCCCTCCTCGCCGTCGGACTCGGGGCTCACCCCCCCGCTGTAGAGCGCGAAGTACACGTCGAAGGCCGTGTCGAAGGCGGCTCGGTGGCGGAAGTGCTTCACGAGCGTGGCCGCGAGCACCTCGCGCAGCGAGTCGCGGTCCGTAAGCGGCACCAGCTCGACGGCCCGCATGGCATCGAGGTTCTCGGTCATCGACACCGGGAGCCCGGCCGCCCGCAGCTCGTGGACGAACCCCTGGAACACGTCGAGCATCACACCGCTGCCCACGCCCGACGGGACCTCGACCTGGCTGCGCGTCATCGCGTCGACCATCTTCGCGGCGTTGAAGGCCACGCGGTCATCCCCGCGCGGCAGGCAACGACGGCGAGTCGACGAGCAACCCCTTCACTGTCGCGCTCGTTCGCTTTTTACGAGCCCGCCGTTGGCCTGGCTCACGAGCTCCTTCTTGGCCTTGGCGATGTCGGCCTGGTACTTGAGCAGCACGTGCAGCGTGTCCCTGATCACCTCGGGATCGACCGACGAGTGCCCCAGGTACATCAGGGTGCGCGCCCAGTCGATCGTCTCCGAGATCGACGGCGCCTTCTTCACATCGAGCGCACGGATGGAGCGGACGACCTGAGCAACCTGCTCGGCGAGCGCCTCGTCGATCTCGGGTACCCGCACCCGCACGATGTCCTTCTCGCGCTCGAGATCCGGGTAGTCGACGTGCAGGTAGAGGCAACGACGCTTCAGCGCCTCGGACAGCTCGCGCGTGTTGTTCGAGGTGAGCAGCACGATCGGACGTTGCTGGCCGACGATCGTGCCCAGCTCGGGGATCGAGACCTGGAAGTCGGAGAGCACCTCGAGCAGGAGCGCCTCGGTCTCGATCTCGACCCGATCGACCTCGTCGATCAGCAGGACGACCGACTCCTGGGCGCGAATCGCCTCGAGGAGCGGGCGCGTGAGCAGGAACGACTCGGAGAAGATGTCGGACTCGACCGTGGCCCAGTCGGTCTCGTGCTCGCGGTCGGCCTGGATCCGTAGCAGCTGCTTCTTGTAGTTCCACTCGTAGAGCGCCTTGGACTCGTCGAGGCCCTCGTAGCACTGGAGCCGGATGAGGCGCGAGCCGGTGGTCGCGGCGATCGCCTTGGCCAGCTCGGTCTTGCCGACGCCGGCCGGGCCCTCCACGAGCACCGGCTTCTCCAGCCGGTCCGCGAGGTACACGACCCCGGCGATCCCGGTGTCGGCCAGGTAGTCGACCTCCCGAAGCCGATCGACCACCTCGTTCACGGTTGCGAAGCGCTCCGCCACTATCCCCTCACCTGTCCGTTGCCCCAGATCACGTACTTGTAGGTGGTCAGCTCGCGCAGGCCCATCGGCCCGCGCGCATGCAGCTTCTGGGTGGAGATGCCGATCTCCGCCCCGAACCCGAACTCCTCGCCGTCGGTGAAGCGCGTCGATGCGTTCACCACCACCGCCGCCGCGTCGACCTCTCGGGTGAACCGGCGAGCCGCTCCCAGGTCCGTGGTGACGATCGCCTCGGTGTGTCCCGAGCCATACCGGTTGACGTGGGCGATCGCCGCGTCGAGCGACGGGACAGTCGCCACGCTGAGCTTCAGCGCGAGGAACTCGCGGGCGAAGTCGTCGTCGGTCGCCACGCCCATCTCGGGGACCCGCCGCCGGGAGCCGTCGTCACCGACGAGCTCGACCCCCTCGGCAACCAGGGCCGCGCTCAGTCGCACGAGAAGGCGATCGGCAACCGCCTCGTGCACCACGAGCGACTCGGCCGCGTTGCACACACCTGGTCGCTGGGTCTTGGCGTTGCACACGATGGCGAGCGCGGCGTCGAGATCCGCGGCCGCGTCGACATAGATGTGGCAGTTGCCGTCGCCGTCGATGACCACCGGGACCGTCGCGTGCTCGCGGATCGACGCGATCAGCGAGGCACCACCGCGCGGGATCAGGCAGTCGACGTAGTCGGTGAGCTGCATCACCCCCACTGCGCTCTCGTGCGACGCGTCGTCGACGAGCACCAGGGCGTCCTCAGGCAGGCCGGCCTTCGCGAAGCCGGTGCGCAGCGCTCCCGCGACGGCGAGGTTGGAGCGCAGCGCCGAGCCGCTGCCGCGAAGCAGCGCGGCATTGCCCGACTTGAGGCACAGCCCGGACGCGTCGGACGTCACGTTGGGCCGGTTCTCGTAGATGATCGCCACCACGCCGAGAGGCACCCGCACCCGCGAGATCTCCAGGCCGTTCGGGCGGATCCAGCCGTCGAGCACCTCCCCGACAGGATCGGAGAGCCCAGCAACGGTGCGCAGACCGTTGGCCATCGCCGCGATCCGGGCGTCGGTGAGACGCAGGCGATCGAGCGGAGCAGCCTCCATCCCGCCGGCCGCGGCCGCCTCGAGGTCGGCCGCGTTGGCGGCCAGGATCTCCCGACCCTGCTCGGTGAGCACGTCGGCCGCAGCCCGGAGGGCAGCGTCTCTCGCCGCGGTCGAGGAGGCGGCGAGGACCCGGGACGCGTCCCGGGCGCGCCGGCCGAGCTCGACGACCGCGTCGGGGACGGACATGCGGGTGAGTCTAATCCTTGACCGCCCGGTCTAGTCCGGCAGTTTCGCCCGTGACACCCGGCTCCGCGGCGCCCCATCAGCCTTCACGAGCCCCGCGCCGCGCGCGGAGTGTGGGCGAACCCTTGCGAGCGGGGTGTGCCTCGGGTCACACTGTTCGGGTTCTCTCGCCCGCCGGAACGGGGGGAGGGCCCGAACCGGCGCCAGGAGACCGGCAGCGGAAGACCCGGGCCCACGGTGGGCGAGGAGTGGGGGTCGCAGGCGAGCAATCGCTGCGACCCCCACTCGCGTCCGGGCCCGGCCGAGCATCGAGGCGTCGCGTGGTGCGCTTCGGCGGCACTCAGCCCGGGAGCACGACGAGGTCGTCGCGGTGGATCACCTCGGGGGGTGAACCCTCGGGCAGCTCGGTGCTCCGACGTCCCGCCACCGTGCGCAGCGCAGCGGCTCCGTAGCGCACCAAGCCCTTGGCGAACGGACAGCCGTCCTCCGCGACGACCTCGACTGCGGCGTCGGCCTCGAAGTCGCCGACGACCTCGCGCACACCCGCGGCGAGCAGCGAGCGACCGCTGGCGACCAGTGCGCGCCGGGCGCCGTCGTCGACCACCACCCGCCCGGTGGCACCGACCGCGAACGCGATCCAGAGCTTCCGGCTCGGCAGCCGCTGCTCGCGTGGCTGCACGACGGTACCCACCGGGTCGCCACCGAGGGCACCCGTCACCACACCGGGCTGTCCGGCAGCCGCGATCACCGCCCGAACGCCGGACCAGGAGGCGATCTTGGCCGCAGCCAGCTTGCTGGCCATCCCCCCGCTCCCCCTCTCCGAGCCGGTGCCACCGGCCACCGCCTCGAGCGCCTCGTCGATAGCGGCGATCTCCTCGATCAGCGACGCCTCGCCGTCGAGCCGGGGATCGGCGGTGTAGAGGCCGGGCGTGTCGGTGAGCAGCACGAGGAGCTCGGCATGCACGAGGTTCGCCACGAGTGCAGCGATTCGGTCGTTGTCCCCGTAGCGGATCTCGTCGTCGGCCACCGTGTCGTTCTCGTTCACCACGGGGACGACACCGAGGTCGAGGAGCCGGCCCAGCGTCTCGCGTGCGTGCAGGTACTGCGTCCGGTGCACGAAGTCGTACGGAGTCAGGAGCACCTGGCCGGCCACGACGCCGTCCGGAGCGAGGATCCCGTTGAGCCGTTCCATGAGCCGGGGCTGACCGACGGCGGCGATCGCCTGCAGCATGCCGATGTCGGTGGGTCGCGTCGTCAAGCCGAGCGCGGGCAGCCCGGCCGCGACCGCGCCCGAGAGCACGAGCACCACGGAGTGGCCCGCGCGGCGTACCTCGGTGAGCTCATTGCAGAGCTTGCGCAGCGCGCCGTCGTCCACCTCACCCGACGCGGCGGTGATCGACGAGGTGCCGATCTTGACCACGGCCCGCATGTCGTCAGCCTTCCCTCATTTCAGAGGCCTTCCACGTACTCGAGCTCGACCGGACCGATTCGCACAGTGTCACCTTCGCGCGCGCCGGCACGAGAGAGCGCCTTTTCCACGCCCATGCGCCGAAGGCGGTCCTGGACGTACGCGATCGCCTCCTCGTTGGTGAGGTCCGCCATGGCCACGACCCGTTGCGCGGCGCGGCCCGTGACCCGCCAGGCGCCGTCGGGGTCGCGGGCGACGGCGAAGCCCTCCTCGACCGGGCGATGCACCACGAAGGGCTCGTGCTCGGGCGCTTGGGCGCGTGCCTCCTCCACCAGCGTGCCGAGCCGGCCGAGCAGCTCGTCGAGGCCCTGGTGGGCGACCGCGGAGATTTGCACGCCCTCGTAAGGCATCTGGGCGACGTCGGCCTTGGTACCCACGACAAGGCGTGGTCGGTCGAGGAGCTCGGGTCGGTAGCGACGCAGCTCGTCGAGCAGGATCCGCTCCTGGTCCTCCGGAGCGCGACCTTCGACGGAGGCCAGGTCGAGGAGCACCACGAGCACCCGGGCCCGCTCCACGTGGCGCAGGAATCGGTGACCGAGCCCACGCCCTTCGGCGGCGCCTTCGATCAGCCCCGGGATGTCGGCCAGGACGAACTCGTGGTCCCGGAAGCGCACGACGCCGAGGTGGGGCTCGAGCGTGGTGAAGGGGTAGTCGGCGACCTTGGGCTTCGCCGCGCTGACCGCGCTGATGAGGGTCGACTTGCCCGCGTTGGGGAATCCCACGAGCGCGGCATCGGCCATGAGGCGCAGCTCGAGACGCAGCCACCGTTCCTCGCCGTACTCACCCTGCTCGGCGAAGCTCGGTGCCCGACGTGCGTTCGAGAGGAACCGCGCGTTGCCGCGCCCACCTCGTCCGCCCGCGGCCGCGAGCCAGCGGTCCCCGTGGTGCACGAGATCCGCGAGCAGCTCCCCGGTGTCGTGACTCCGGATCGTGGTGCCCTCAGGCACGGCGACCGCCAGGTCGTCGCCGCCGGCCCCGTGGCGCTTGTTGCCCGAGCCGTGCGTTCCCGACTTGGCCTTGCGGTGGGGATGGTCACGGAACGCGAGCAGCGACGCGACGTTGCGGTCTGCTTGCAGCCAGACGTCGCCGCCCTGGCCGCCGTCGCCCCCGTCGGGACCGCCCTTCGGGACGTGCGCCTCCCGCCGGAAGGCAACGCAGCCGGCACCACCGTCGCCGCCCTTCACGTTGAGCTGCGCCTCGTCCACGAAGGTCATGTCAGGTCCAGGATACGGACCCGGCTGGCCGAGCCTCTGTCCGTCGCTGTCCTCCCCCTCGCTTCCCCCGGTTCGTGCGAAGAGGAGCGCATCCCGCTCCTCGAACAACAAACCGGGAGCGCGGGTGGCAACGAGAAACAGGGCGGGCCGGCGCGTCCAAGCGCCGAGCGAGTTCGCGAGCGAAGCAAGCGCATGTTCGAGCGAACGCCGGACGCCCCGGCCGGCCCGGGGACGCGGCCCCCGGCACGGTGGGTCAGGAGCCGGCGGGCAGGACGTCGACCAGCTTGCGGCCACGGCGGTGACCGAAGCGCACCGTGCCGTCGACGGTGGCGAAGAGCGTGTCGTCACCACCGCGACCGACGTTCTCGCCCGGGTGGAACGTGGTGCCGCGCTGGCGCACGATGATCGTGCCCGCGCTCACCTCGGTGCCGCTGTAGACCTTGACACCGAGCCGCTGGGCGTTCGAGTCCCGACCGTTGCGGGACGACGCCGCACCCTTCTTCTTCGACATGCCGGCTCCTCAGCCCGCCGAGATCGCGGTGATCTCAATGGTCGTGTACTTCTGGCGGTGGCCCCACCGCCGCCGCTGGTTCGACTTCGGCTTGTAGGTGAAGCCGTCGATCTTCGGGCCTCGAGCCTCGCCCAGGACCTTCGCCTTGACGGTGACCCCACCGAGCTGGGCCGGTGTCGCGAGCACCGAGTCGCCGTCGACGAAGAGCACCGGCCGGAGCTCGACCTCGACCTCCGCCGCACCCTCCGCCGCGTCGGTACCGAGGCGCTCGACGTCGAGCCGCTGACCCTCCTCGACCCGGTACTGCTTGCCGCCCGTGGCGATGATGGCGTACATGGCGCGTAAAAACCTCGAGATCCGTGCGGGAACCAGGAAACCCTACAGCATCGATCCGTCGACGGTGAAACCGCGCCCGGCGCAGACCTGGCAGGTCTCGGAGAACGCCTCGACGAGGCCCTCGGAGATCCGCTTGCGGGTCATCTCAACCAGTCCGAGCTCGGAGATGTCGAAGACCTGGGTCCGGGTCTTGTCCCGGGCCAGCGCCTCCTTGAGCGCCTTGACCACCTCGTCGCGGTTCTTGCGGATCTCCATGTCGATGAAGTCGATCACGATGATCCCGCCGATGTCGCGCAGGCGGAGCTGACGGGCGATCTCGTCGGCGGCCTCGAGGTTGTTCGCGAAGACCGTCTCCTCGAGGTTCGACTTGCCGACGTTCTTGCCGGTGTTCACGTCGATGACCGTGAGGGCCTCGGTACGCTCCACGATCAGGGAGCCACCGGACGGCAGCCAGACCTTGCGGTCGAGCGCCTTGTGCAGCTGCTCGTGCACGTGGAAGCGCTCGAACACCGGCAGGTCGGAATCGTCGTAGTGCTCGACGCGCTCGGTGAGCTCGGGTGCGATCGCCTCGACGTAGGCGCGTACATCGTCGTAGAGAGCCTCGTCGTCGATGACGATGGAGCGGTACTCCTTCGTGAACTCCTCTCGGATGACGCGCACCACGAGCGGCGGCTCCTTGTACAGGAGGCTGCCGGGTCGGCTGCGCGACGCGAGCGAGCTGATCTGATCCCACTGGCTCTGCAGCCGCAGCAGGTCACGCTGGAGCTCGTCGGCCGTGGCCCCTTCCGCCGCGGTGCGCACGATCAGTCCCGCGTCGGACGGCCGGATGCCTTCGAGCACCTTGCGGAGCCGCTTGCGCTCGTCGTCGGAAAGGCGCTTCGAGATCCCGTAGGTGTCGGGCTGGCCCGGGACCATGACCACGAAGCGGCCCGCGAGGCTCACCTCCTGGGTGAGGCGAGCGCCCTTCGCCCCGATCGGGTTCTTGGTGACCTGCACGAGGATCGACTGGCTGTTGCGCAACACCGACTCGATCTTCGGGCCGTCCTTGTTGCCCGACTCCAGCTCGCTCGCGTCGAACTGGACGTCGCGCTGGTAGATCACGCCGTTCTTCGGCGTGCCGATGTCGACGAACGCGGCCTCCATGCCCGGCAGCACGTTCTGGACCTTGCCCAGGTAGATGTTGCCGTCGATTGACGCGGCGTCGTCCTCGGGGCGCGAGACGTAGTGCTCGACGAGCACGCGACCTTCGAGCACGGCCATCTGGATGGTGCCGTCGGCATCGACGCGCACCACCATCTGGTAGCGACCGGTAGGACGGCCCTTGCGAGTACGGCCACGGCGCCGCTTGAGCGTCTCCTCGTCGAGTGCCTCGAGGACCGACTGCCCGTCGTCGATCGTCGCCGTGATCACCTCGCTGGTGCCGTCGGTCCGTGCACCGGCGCCGCCGCGACCCCGACCGCGACCGCCACGACGGCGACGCTTGCGCGGCGCACCCTCGCCGACTGCCGGCGTGGCCGGGCGCGTTGTTGGGGGTGGCGCGGGCCGGGTGTCGCCGATCTGCGGCTTGGGGGCCGGCCTGGTGGCGCCCACCCGCGGCGGGCGGAGCCCCGCGTCCTCCATCGCCGTCTCGGCGAGGTCGTCGGTGGTCAGGCCACGATCGGCCGCCGCGTGGTCGTCGTGGCCACGTCGGTCACCGCCCGCCAGAGCGCGCACCGCCGACCCGGTATCCGCGCCCGGTTGCGGGGCACCCTTCGGCTCGGAGTCGGTGCCGGACGCGTCGGCCGGCTTCTTGCGATTGCGGCCACCGCGTGAGCCCCGGCGACGGCGCCTCGGAGCACCGTCGGGCCGGGGACCTGCGGCGTCGTCTTGTCCGGCCAGGTCGGAGCCTGCCTGTCCGGCCAGGTCGGAGCCTGCCTGTCCGGCCAGGTCGGAGCCGGCGTCAGGGGCAGCCGCCGTGCCGGGCACCCGCGTGGGGGTCTGGGGAAGCTCGGAAGCCGGGGTCGGCTCCGTCGTCGTGTCGTCGGACATCCAATCCTTCTCTCATGACGCGCGCGCCTCGACGGCTGCACGCGGGTCGGCGTCGAGCGGCTCGAGCCGCACGCCAGCGCGTTCGATCCACTGCGCGACCCGGCGGGCCCGCAGCTCAACCAGATCGCCGCCCAGCGCGGCGATGAGCTCCCCGGGCCGGACGCCGATCGGTTGCGTGGACAGCTCGGCCCAGAGGCACACCCCGCGCTCTCCGACACCGCGCACCTCGACCGCGCGCACCGCCGGCCGAACGTCCTCGCAGCTCTCGCGTCCCTTGCGCGTGCGCGCGACGGGCAGGGTGGATGCCGCCAGCGCCGAGGCGGCGAGACGCGCCACGGCGAGCGGTGCCGGCGTCTCACCGGCAGACGTGGTGACCTCGAGCTCCCACTCGAGGACGCTCACCGCCTCCTGCAGCGCAGGGGCACGGTCGGCGAGCGCGGCCGCGCCGAGCACCGCGATGCCCCCGGGGAGGGCGGCAGTGAGCGCGGCAGGCAGCGCCTCGACGTCGACGGGCTCGGCACACTCGACGTCGAGATACTCGGCGTCGGACTCGTGACCCACCGAGAGCGCCAGGCCGAAGCTGACCTTCGGCCGCGGCGAGAAGCCCTGGGTGAAGGCGATCGGCAGCGCCTGGATGCGAAAGGCCCGCTCGAAGGCACGGGCGACGTCGCGATGGGAGATGAAGCGGACCTTGCCCTGCTTCGCGAACCGCAGCCGCACCGGGAACCCCGCGTCGCCCCTCACGAGGCGCTCCGCGCCGGCAGCAGGGCGACGGGCACGCTCCCGCCCCGGCTCAGGTCCTGCCCGGTGCCCTGGCTCCCGCCGGCCGGGGGTACGGGGGAGGCGACGACGTGCTCGAGCGCGTAGTCGGTGCACACCCCGCAGTCGTAGCACGGGGTCCACCGGCAGTCGGGGAGCCCATGCGCAGCGAGGGCCGACTGCCAGTCGTGCCAGAGGAAGTCGCGGTGGAGGCCGGCGGCGATGTGGTCCCACGGCAGGACCTCGTCCTCGGTCCGGTGACGCGTGACGTACCACGCCGGGTCGAGGCCCTCGGCCGCCATCGCGTCGAGCCATAGGTCGAGCCGGAAGTGCTCGCTCCACTCCTGGAACGTCCCGCCCTCGCGCCAGACACGCTCGATCACACGACCGATCCGACGATCGCCTCGCGACACGATGCCCTCCGCGAAGCTCGCCTCAGGGTCGTGCCAGCGCACCTGGGCCGACGACTTGCGCAGCGAGTCGCGCAACATGTTGATCTTGCGGCGCAGCTCTTCGACGCCGTTCTGGCCGAACCACTGGAACGGCGTGTGCGCCTTCGGCACGAAGCCACCCACCGACACGGTTGCGCTCGCCTGCTTTGTGTGGCGCTTGCCCACCGCGATTACGTTGCGGGCGAGCTCGGCGATGCCGAGGGTGTCCTCGTCCATCTCGGTGGGCAGCCCGACGAGGAAGTAGAGCTTCACCCGTCGCCAACCCTGGGAGTAGGCGCCCTCCACTGCGGCGTACAGGTCGTCCTCGGTGATCAGCTTGTTGATCACCTGGCGGATGCGCCAGGACCCGCCCTCGGGCGCGAACGTCAGGCCGGTGCGCCGCACCTTCTGGATCTCGCTCGCGATGCCGACGGTGAACGCGTCGACCCGCAGCGACGGCAGCGAGACCCCGACATTCCCGCAGCCTGCCTGCTCGCCGACGAGGGAGGCGACCAGACCGTCGATCCCGGAGAAGTCGGCCGACGACAGCGAGGTGAGCGCGACCTCGTCGTACCCGCTGCGGCGCAGCCCCTCGACGATCATCGTCCGTGCCTGGTCGAGCGGTCGCTCCCGCACCGGACGGGTGATCATGCCGGCCTGGCAGAACCGGCAGCCGCGGGTGCAGCCGCGGAACACCTCGACGTTGAGCCGGTCGTGCACCACCTCGATGAGGGGGACGAGCTGGCGCTTCGGGTACGGCCAGTCGGCGAGGTCGGCGACGGTGCGCTTGTCGACGCGCTCGGGGACGTCGGGATACCGGGGGGTGATCGCGACGACGCGGGGCCCGTCGTGCTCGACCTCGTACATCGACGGCACGTACACACCGGGCACGGTCGCCAGGTCGTGGAGGACAGCCTCGCGGCCGCCGACGTGACCGCCGCGCTTCCACGCGGCGATGACCTCGGTGACCTCACCCGCCGCCTCTTCGCCGTCACCGATCACGAAGGCGTCGACGAAATCGGCCATGGGCTCGGGATTGAACGCGCAGTGACCACCCGCGATCACCAACAGGTCGGCCACCGCCCGGCACTCGGCCCGCACCGGCACCCCGGCCAGGTCCAGGCAGTTCAGGACGTTGGTGAACACGAGCTCGGCCGACAGGTTGAAGGCGAGCACGTCGAAGTCGCGCGCCGACCGGTGGGTGTCCACCGAGAACAGCGGAACGTCGTGCGCGCGCAGCTCCGCCTCGAAATCGACCCAGGGCGCGTAGGCCCGCTCGGCCACCGCGTCGCGGCGCTCGTTGAGGATCTCGTAGAGGATCTGGAGCCCCTGGTTGGGAAGCCCGATCTCATAGGTGTCCGGGTAGACGAGCAGCCACGCCACCGCGTCGGGCCGGTGCTCCGGCGCCAGGCTTCCCCGTTCCATCCCGATGTACCGAGCGGGCTTCTCGACCCCGGCCAGGAGCGGTTCGATCCGCGGCCAGAGACTGGACATCGCCCGAGAGACTACTCGCAGGGGCTCAGGGTCCCGGCGACGGGGGCACCGGGAGCGAGGTCGTGGTCGTCGTACTGCTGGTCGTGGTGGGTGCCTGCGTGGTGCTGGTCACCGGCGCCGCGGCCGCGGGCGTCGGCACGACGTCGCCGGGAGCCTGGTTGCGATCGGGCACGAGCGGGGGCATCGCGCTCCCGAACGGCGCCGGCACCTTGGGGCCGTTCAGGACATAGACCGGTGTGCCCACACCGAGCGCCGCGTAGATCCAGTCGGCCGAGCTCATGGGCACGCGCACGCACCCGTGGGACGCGGGGCCACCCGGCACCGACAGCGCGCCGTGGATCGCGATGTTCCCGTTGAAGTACGAGGGCTTGTAGAGACGGCCGAGATCGCCGGTCTGCCAGCCGCTCACCTTGCCGCGCACGCGGAAGGAGCCGCCCGGCGTCACCGCGCTGGCGCACCGGCCGCGCACGCAGTAGCGCTCGCCGCTCCCGGTCGACACGGCGACGATCCGGTGGAGCGCGTCGCCCGTGTAGAACAAGAGCACCTGGCGGGCGACGTCGACCTCTACCCTCGTGCCGCCCCCTCCCGGCACCGAGGGCGCCGGCGTGGTCGGCGCGGCCAGGCGCGCGAGCGTCTCCGGTCCGGCAACCCCGTCGCGTCCGAGGCCGTGCACCTTCTGGAACGCCATGACCGCCTGCACCGTGCCGGGCCCGTAGCTCCCGTCGACGACCGGCACGTCATAGTGCAGCGCGGCGAGCTGCTGCTGGAGCGAGGTGACCTCGGGCCCGCTGTCACCCGGCCGCAGGCCGGGAAAGGGGGCCGTCGTCGACGTGGTCGGCGGCAGCGTCGTGGTCGTCGTGGAGGTGGTCGTCGTGGACCGCGCCGACCGATGCGCAGACAGGCGCTGCTCCGGTCCGCCACCACCTCCGCAAGCGGCCGCGACGGCGGCGACCGTCGCGACGGTCACCCAGGTCCGAGCGGGCATCGGCGCCGCGCGCATCAGCTGAACCTCCGCATGTGCACGTTCGCGACGAGTCCGATGCACGCGAAGGAAACCACGATCGAAGAGCCGCCGTAGCTCATGAAGGGCAACGGGATCCCGGTGATCGGCATGATGCCGATCGCCATCCCGACGTTCTCGAACACCTGGAACACGAACATGGCCAGGACCCCTACGCAGCAAAGCATGCCGAAGCGGTCGTCGGCGAGCACCGCGGCGCGCCAGGTCCGCCACACGACGAGGCCGAACAACCCGAGCAGCGTCGCTCCCCCGACGAAGCCCAGCTCCTCCCCCACGGCCGTGAAGATGAAGTCGGTGTGCTGCTCCGGGACGTAGGCCGACTGCGTCTGGGTCCCCTCGAAAAGCCCCTGGCCGGTGAGCCCGCCCGCGCCGACCGCGATCTCGGACTGGTCCTGGTTGTACCCGCTGCCGCGCGGGTCGCTGCCTTCGACTGCAAAGGACGTGAGGCGGTCGATCTGGTACTGCTCGAGCACCCCCACATTGACCGCGACGACCGCCACCGAAGCGCCGGCGAGGGCGAGCACGATCAGGTGGCGCGCCTTGACGCCGCCGACCGCGAGGATCGTGAACGTGATCGCCATCAACACGAGATCGGTGCCGAGGTCGGGCTCGAGCATGATGAGGCCCATCGGCAGCCCGGCGATCACGAGCGCGACCAGGAGGTGCCCGGTGTCGAGGCCCTCTCGGTGCATCGCGACGTAGCCCGCGAGCACGAGGACGAGGAACAGCTTCACCAGCTCCGCCGGCTGGATCTGGATCGAGCCGATGTCGAAGCGAGCCTGGGCACCCTTCACGTCGGCACCGATGCCGAGCACCGCGACGAGCATCAGCGTCGTCACGCCGTAGCCCCAGATCGCGAGCTCGCGCAGCTTGTGGTAGTCGATCGCGATCATCGCGATCATCGCGACGACACCCAGGACGGCGGCGACCGCCTGACGCTTGACGAACTGGTATGGATCCTCGCCGAGCTGCTCGAGCTGGGTGCGCTTCGTCGAGTAGATCATCACGAGCCCGAGTGCGGTGATCAGCAGGGGCGGGATCACGAGCAGCGGGTCGAGATGGCGCAAGGGTGACGCCTGCAGGCGCGCTCGCCGGTCGGTGAGGACGGCTCCGCTCATGTGTCCGCCCCCCCACCGGCGGTCACGGCGATCTCGGTGAGGGGCATCCCGTTAATCGCCTGCATCACCCGTCGCACGATCGGAGCGGCGGTCGCCGCCCCATAACCCCCTTCCTCGACGACGGCGAGCACGACGTAGCGCGGGGCTGCGGCGGGCGTCATCCCGACGAACCACGAGGTGTTCTGCTTGTTGGCGACCTGGGCCGTCCCCGTCTTGCCCGAGACGATCCCCTCGGGGAACCCGGAGAACACTTCGACCGCCGTGCCCTTCGGGGCGTACACGGCGCCGGTGAGCCCGTCGATGATCTCGGCCCGCCCCGGAGTCGGCACCTGGCGAATCACGATCGGCTCGGGCGTGCTCACCGCCTTGCCGGCGGCGTCGGTGATCTCGGCGGCAACGCGCGGCTGGAAGAGCGTGCCACCGTTGCCGAAGGCCGCGTAGGCGTTGGCAAGCTGGAGGGGGGTCGTGAGCACGTCGCCCTGTCCCACCGCGAATTGGATGTTGTCACCGGGCAGCCAGTCGGGGTACGGAAACGCGGCCGGGTTCGCTTGGTTGATCTGCTCCTTCCACGCCGCGTCCGGGACACGGCCCGACTGCTCGCTCGGGAGGGCGATGCCGGTCAGCGCGCCGAATCCGTACGCGCGCGCCGTCTCCTGGAACGCGTCGCCTCCCGGTAGGTCGCGGCGCTGGCGGTAGTAGAGGTCGCCCCCGATCGTGTAGAAGAACACGTCGCTCGAGACCGTGAGCGCACGGGCGAGGTTCACGCTCCCGTAGGCGATGCGATTGTCGTTGTCGAAGAAGCGTTGCGGGTCGGTCGGATACGAGTAGCGACCCTTGTCGGTGATCGACTTGCCTGGCGTGATGGCGCCGCTCTGAAGCCCGCCGATCGCCGTGACGAGCTTCCACGTGGACCCCGGCGCGTACTGTCCGGACAACGCCCGATTGGTGAGCGGGAAGTGCCCGGACTTGTCGTTCAGCTGATCCCAGCGGGGCGTCGCGATCCCTCCGACGAACTCGTTCGGATCGAACGTCGGGTTCGAGGCCATCGCGACGACGGAGCCGTCGAGCGCGTCGAGCACCACGACCGCGCCCGCCGGCGCGGCGTAGGTCTTGTAGCCCTCCTTGAAGGTCTCGTCCTGCATCGCCCGGGCACCGAGCATCCCCTGGGCGAGCGACTCCTCCGCCACGCGCTGGATGTCGAGGTCGATCGTGAGCCGCACGTCGTTGCCCGGTCGCGGGCGACGGGTCTCGATCGTGCGGAGCACCCGACCACTGCTGTCCACCTCGAGTCGGCGGACACCAGGCTTGCCGCGCAGCTCCGACTCGTAGGTCTGCTCGACGCCGTTCTTCCCGATGGTGTCGCCGAGCTGGTACGCACCCTTGCCGAGCTGGGCGGCGAGCTCGTCCTCGTTGATCTCCCCCACGTAGCCGAGGAGGTGCGCGCCCAGCGACCCGTTGACGTAGCGCCGGTACGCGAGCTGCTCCCCGCGCACGGCCGGGAAGTCCTCTTGGTGCTCGCTCACGTAGACCAACGTCTCGTACGGCACGTCGAGCGCGATCGGGACCGCCGTGTACGGCGAGACCCGTGGATCGTCGAGCTTCTCCTCGATCTCGGCAACGGTGATGCCGAGCAGCTCGGCCAGACGAGGCACAACGAGGCCACGTTCCTCGTCGGTGATCTTGCGATCGATCGTGATCGCGCTGGCGATCCGGTTGTCGACGAGTGCTCGCCCCTTCACGTCGAAAATCCGCCCGCGCAGCGGCGGCTCCTGGAGGGTCCGCACCGAGTTGCTCTGCGCCGCGGCGACGAACTCACCGCTGGCAGCGACCTGCAGGTACCACAGGCGAGCGAAGAGCGCGCTGAAGAGCGCCAGCGCGATGACGCCGACGATGCTGACACGAACGCGATGCTCGTTCACGAGGCGCTCACGGGATCGTCACAAGCGATGGGCCCCCGACACCGGGGCCCGCGGTCACCATCCTGGCCCACCCGATGCTCCGGCGGTACGCGGCCCGCCGGAACGGGCCGCGAATGCGGCCACGGGGAACACGAGGGGCGCCACCACCGCGTCGTAGAGCGCCGAGAGGCCGACGATTCGCAGCGACCGGAGCGCCCAGAGCTGCTCCTGGCCCACCAGCGCGCCGATCCCCACGAACAACAGGCCACCGATCAGGCCCCCGAGCCCACCCAGCACCGGCGCCACCCACCAGGCCGTTTGCGCCATCGCTCCCTGCAGGATGCCCACGAGGTACCCGGTGAGGGAGAACGCGAGCGCGGAGAGCCCGAGCGGGGTCTGCAAGAAGAGGTCGATCGCGAGACCGGTCGCGAAGCCGAAGCCCGCGCCGAGCTCCGGCCCCTCGCGGTACGCGATCGCGACCGTCGCGACGAGACCCAGCTCGGGAACGACGTCACCCACGCGCAAGTACGGCATCACGGCGGTCTGCACGAGCACGATCGCGACGAGGAAGAGGGCGAGCCGCATGAAGCGGATCAACCGCCCTGCCCTCCTCCGGGCCACAGCAGCACTCGAACATAGGTCGAGCGCCCGATGTCGACGAGCGGACGTACCAGCAACGACTGCGCGAGAGCGCCCGCGGGCTTGAGCACGGAGACCACGGTCCCGACGGGGATCCCGCCGGGGTAGAGCGAAGGCTCGGTTCCCGACGTGAAGACGAGCTCACCCTTGCGCACCTTCACCTCGAGCGGGACGTCGACGCTCAACAGGTCGCTTCCCTGCCGACCGTCGGCGACGCCGAGGGTTCCGCTGTCCTCGAGTCGTACGCCGACACCCGACTTCGGGTCGGTGAGCATGAGCACGGTGGCGCGACGACCCGAGACGTCTGCAATCCTCCCCACGAGCCCGTCACCCGCGACCACCGGCATGTCGGCGGTGATGCCCTCGTTCGATCCCTTGTCGATCCCGACTGTCTCCTCGAAGTTGCCCGGCGACGCCGCGACGACCTGCGCGTCGACGCCCGGCAGGCCGGGGGCGAAGGTGAGGTCGGCGAGCGCCTTGAGCTCACGGTTCTCGCGGAGCGAGGCGCGGGACTCCGACGCCTGACCGAGCGCGCGGGCGAGATCACGGCGCAGCTTCGCGTTCTCCTCCTTCAGGTCACCCGAACGCACGACGCCGTCGAACCAGTCGTCGATTGGGTCGAGCACGTCACCGACCGCCTCCTGGGCGGGATCGATCGCGTCCTGGGCCGCATCCCTGACGCTGTCGGTGATCCCGGACCCGTTGCCCCGCGTGTCCAACGTGATCAAGGTGACGGCGGTCAGCAGGAGGAGGACGAGGATCGACCGGCGTCGGTTGCTGCGTCGATAGACCGCCACGGCGAAGAGCGCTCCCGGAGGCCGGTCAGCTCTGCTGCGACGAGATCAGCACCTGCTTGAGGGCGTCGAACTCCTCGAGGCACTGACCGGACCCGATCACCACGGAGAACAGCGGGTTCTTGGCGATCAAGATCGGCATCCCGGTCTCGGCGTGGAGCCGGCGGTCGAGACCGTGAAGGAGCGCGCCCCCACCCGTGATCACGATGCCTCGCTCCATGATGTCGGCCGCGAGCTCGGGAGGCGTCTTGTCGAGCGTCACCTTGACCGCGTCGACAATCGCGGACACCGGCTCTTCGATCGCGTCACGGATCTCCTCGGTCGACACGACGATCGTCTTGGGCAGGCCGGTGACGAGGTCGCGACCGCGGATCTCCGCGTAGAGCTCGTTTTCCAGCGGATACGCGCTCGCGAGCGCGACCTTGATCTCCTCCGCGGTGCGCTCCCCCAGCGCGAGCGAGTACTCCTTCTTCACGTAGTTGATGATCGCCTCGTCGAGCTCGTCGCCAGCGATGCGAATCGACTCGCTCGCGACGATGCCGCCGAGCGAGATGACCGCGACCTCGGTGGTGCCACCGCCGATGTCGACCACCATGTTCCCGGCAGGCTCGTGGACGGGCAGGCCTGCACCAATGGCCGCAGCCATCGGCTCCTCGATGATGTACGCCGGCTTGCGTGCGCCCGCGTACTCTGCCGCCTCCTGCACCGCTCGCTGCTCGACGCCGGTGATGCCCGACGGCACGCAGATGACCATCCGGGGCTTCGCCCACCGCCGCTGGTGCACGTGCCGGATGAAGTAGCGCAGCATCTTCTCGCAGATGTCGAAGTCGGCGATCACGCCGTCCTTGAGCGGCCGGATGGCCTGGATGTGGCCGGGTGTCCGGCCGATCATGCGCTTCGCCTCGACCCCGACCGCGAGTGGGCGACCGTCTTTCACGTTGATGGCGACCACCGAAGGCTCGTCGAGCACGATCCCTCGGCCGCGGACGTACACGAGCGTGTTGGCCGTGCCGAGATCGACCGCCATGTCGCGGCCGACGATCGAGGAGTACCAGGGTTGGGACACGGGGAGGCCCTTCAGGAGGCGTGCCGGCGCACACAGGCTACGGGTTCGACCCTCTGCGAGCCAGCCCTGGGCCGCGCCGAGGTGCCCGGGATCACTGTCCCGAATATGACGTTTCTGCTCCGTCACACGCTGAGCGGCCCAGATCGCGAAGGGCGCGAGCCCGAGCACCGGCCTGAGGCGACCGAGCTGCAAGCGTCGTCGCGGCCGCTCAGAGCGCGGGGAAGAAGAGCGCGATCTCGCGCTCGGCCGACTCCGGTGAGTCGGATCCGTGCACGAGGTTCTCGCCCATCTCGATGGCGAGATCGCCACGGATGGTGCCCGGTGCCGCCTCACGCGGGTTCGTCGCACCCATGAGCGTGCGCACGACCTTGAAGGCCTCGGTGCCCTCCACCACCATCGCGACCAGCGGACCGCTGGTGATGAACGCGACGAGCTCGCCGAAGAACGGCTTGCCGTCGTGCTCGGCGTAGTGACGCTTCGCGGTCGCCTCGTCCAGCCTGCGCAGCTCCATCGCGCGCAGCGTGAGCTGCTTGGCCTCGAGCCGGCGGACGATCTCGCCGACGAGGCCCCGCTCGACGGCGTCGGGCTTGCAGAGAACTAGGGTGCGGTCGGTCATGAGGGCGAAAGGGTAGCGGCTGACCTAGGTGGCCTCCGACTCGGGATGCAGCGCCGCGCGGGCCGCGCCAACGAGGTAGAGCGAGCCGGTGACGATCACCTGCCCGTCGGCCGGCGTCACGTCGAACGCCCGCTCAAGCGCTGCTTCCGCGTCTACCACGACGTCGATGCGATCCACTGGCACGCCCAGGGACTCCGCGGCATCCGCGATCGCCATCGGGTCGAGGGCCCGCGGACTCGGCGGGCTCGTGCACACGATATGAGACGCGCCGAACGCCGCCAGCGCCTCGAGCATCTCGCGCGGCTCCTTCTCGCGCAGCAGGCCAACCACGAGCGTGCGTTCACCACCTGCGAACTCCTCGTCGAGCGCGGCCACGAGCGCGTGCGCACCGGCGACGTTGTGCGCGCCGTCGAGCAGCACGAGGGGTCGATGACCGACCACCTCGAGTCGGCCGGGTGATCGAACGGTCGCGAACACGTCGGCGACGACCTCCGGCGACAAGGGCACACCAAGATGCGCTTCGGCCGCACAGAGCGCGACCGACGCGTTCTGGGCCTGGTGCGCGCCGTGCACGGCGAGGAAGACCTCTCCGTAGCGCGCGCCGGGGGTGTACAGGTCGACGAGGCGACCGCCGTGCGCGAGCCGGTTCGCCCCGACGCCGAAATCGCGACCGCGCCGCAGGGTCAGGCCGGGCTCCCGGTCTGCGAAGTGCCGAAGCATCTCGGGCTCGTCCTCCCCGAGCACCAGCGTCGCGCCGGGCCGGATGATCCCCGCCTTGTCCGCCGCGATCTCGTCCCTCGTGCGCCCGAGGTACTCGACGTGGTCGATGCTCACGTTCGTCACCACCGCCACCCCGGCATCGAGCACGTTGGTGGCGTCCCAGGTCCCGCCGAGGCCGACCTCCACCACCGCCACCTCCACCGCCACGTCGGCAAAGAGGTCGAACGCCGCCGCGGTGAGCACCTCGAAGTAGCTGGGCCGGTGGGCCAGGTGGTCCTCCGCCGCGGCCACGTGCGTGAGCACCTCGGCCAGCATCGCGTCGCCGATGGGGTCACCGTCCCAGGCGATGCGCTCATTGACCCGCTCCAGGTGCGGGCTCGTGTACGAACCGACCGACAGTCCCGCGCCGCCGAGCAACGCCGTCGCCATCCGCACGGCCGACGTCTTGCCGTTCGTCCCGGTGACGTGGATCGCCGGGTACTCGACCTGAGGTGAGCCGAGCAGCTCCAACAGCGCTCGGATCCGTTCGAGCGTGGGCGCCTGCTTGCGCCGGTCGGCACCGGTCGGCGCGCCGACCCCGGTCTCCAGGTTGACGTGCGCGTCGAGCCAGGCGATCGCCTCGAAGCGGGTCACGCCTCCGGTCCGTCGGCGAGCTCGACGACGACCGAGAAGCCGTCGCCCTCGACGGTGACGAGCTCGGCGACGCGCCCCGCCTCCCGGACGTCGGCGGCCGCGGCTTCCAGCGCGGCGCGGCGCGGCGCGGCGACGGTGACCGTCACGCGGGCCACGTCGGCACGCATCGACTGCTGCGCCTCGGACTTCGCCTTCCGGATCATCCCCAACACCTCGGCCGCGACGCGGAACACCTCGACGTCGGTGGCCTCGATCTCGACGGCAGCCTCGGGCCACGCGGCTCGGTGCACGGACCCGGATTGCCACCAGGACCACACCTCCTCGGCGACGAACGGCAGGTGTGGAGCGAACAGACGGTGCAGCGCGTCGAGCACGACGGCCAGCGTGGCGCGCGCCGAGGTGGTCGGCCCGTCGCCTGCGCTCCCGTAGGCGCGGTTCTTCACGAGTTCCAGGTAGTCGTCGCAGAAGCCCCAGAAGAACCGCTCGGTGCGCTCGAGGGCGCGCGAGTAGTCGTAGGCGGTGAATTCCTCGGTCGCGCCGGCGACCAGCTCGTCGAGCTCGGCGAGCATCGCCCGGTCGATCGGCTCCGTGACGAGCGTCCGGTCGCCGCCGGTGTCGCCGAGCACCCCGAGCACGAACTTGGACGCGTTGAGGAGTTTGATCGCGAGTCGCCGCCCCACCTTCATCTGGGCCTCGTCGGGCACGATGTCGACACCCGGCCGGCCGTTGAGCGCCCAGTAGCGAACGGCGTCGGAACCGAACTTCTCGAGCACGCCGATCGGGGTAACCACGTTGCCCTTGCTCTTCGACATCTTCTTACGGTCGGGATCCAGGATCCACCCGTTGATGGTGGCGTGGGTCCAAGGCAGCGTGCCGTGCTCGAGGGTCGACCGCAGCAGCGTCGCGAACAACCACGTGCGGATGATCTCGGGTCCCTGCGGCCTGAGGTCCATCGGGAACGTCCGACCGAACAGGTCCGGGTCGGTCTCCCACCCGGTGGCGATCTGCGGGGTCAGGGAGGAGGTCGCCCAGGTGTCCATCACATCAGGGTCGCCGACGAACCCTCCCGGCCGCCCGCGCTGGGACTCCTCGAACCCGTCGGGGACGTCGCTGGACGGGTCCACGGGCAGGCGCTCCTCGGCTGGGACGAGCCGACGGTCGAAATCGACCTCGCCGTCGGCGCGCACCGGGTACCAGAGCGGGAACGGAACCCCGAAGAAGCGTTGACGACTGACCAGCCAGTCGGTGTTGAGCCCTTCCACCCAGCTCTCGTAGCGGCTGAGCATGTGAGCCGGATGCCACTCCAGCTCCCGACCGTGCTCCAAGAGCCGGGCGCGCCGCTCGAGATCGCGCGCGCCGTTGCGGATGTACCACTGCCGGCTCGTGACGATCTCGAGGGGCCGCTCGCCCCTCTCGTAGAACTTCACCGGGTGGGTGATGGGCTCGGGCTCGCCGACGAGCTCGCCGGACTGGATGAGCATCTCGACGATCCGCCGCTGTGCCTGCTTCGCGGTGCGACCTGCCAGCTCCGCGTACCGTGACCCGGCTGCGTCATCTGCCTCCCCGAAGTCGGGGACATCGGCAAGGAACCGGCCGTCGCGGCCCATCACGCTGCGGGTGGGCAAGTCGAGCTCGCGCCACCACACGACGTCGGTCGTGTCACCGAAGGTGCAGATCATCGCGATGCCCGAGCCCTTGTCGGGATCGGCGAGCGGGTGGCCGAGAACGGGGACGAGCGCCCCGAAGATCGGAGTACGGACGTCGTGTCCGAAGCGGTGGCGGTACCGAGTGTCGTCGGGGTGGGCAACGAGTGCGACGCACGCCGGGAGCAACTCGGGACGCGTGGTCTCGATGACAAGGTCGTCGGCACCGTCGAGCCCGTGGAACCGCAGCGCGTGGTAGGCCCCGCCGACCTCGCGGTCCTCCAGCTCCGCCTGGGCGACCGCCGTGCGGAAGTCGACGTCCCACAGCGTCGGGGCCTCGGCCTGGTAGGCCTCGCCGCGTTCGAGGTTGCGCAGGAACGCACGCTGGGCAACGCGTTGGGCGTCGTCACCTATGGTGGTGTAGGTCAGCTCCCAGTCGACCGAGAGGCCGACCCGGCGCCACAGGCGCTCGAAGGCCTGCTCGTCCTCGGCGGTGAGGTGCAGGCAGAGCTCCACGAAGTTCTTGCGGGGCAGGTGGATCGGCTCGTCCCCGGCCCGCTCGGGTGGCTCGAAGCTCGGGTCGTACGGGAGCGACGGGTCGCACAGGACACCGAAGTAGTTCTGCACCCGCCGCTCGGTCGGCAGCCCGTTGTCGTCCCAGCCCATCGGGTAGAAGACCTCGCGGCCCGCCATCCGCTGGTACCGCGCGATCGCGTCCGTGTGCACGTAGCCGAAGAGCGAGCCCATGTGCAACGACCCCGAGACCGTGGGCGGTGGGGTGTCGATCGAGTAGACCGCGCCACGCGGACGGCTGCGGTCGAAGCGGAACGTGCCGTCGGCCTGCCAGCGGCCCGCCCACTTGTCCTCGAGCCCGTCGAGGCTCGGCTTCTCGGGGATCTGCATCCCGATCAGTCTACGAAACGCCGAGGGCGGGGTTCAGGCCGAGCGGAGCTCTTCCTCGTCGCCGTCGGTCACGAGTGTCGGGTGCACCCGCTCCATCACGACCGCTCGGTCGACCACGCAGCGCTTGACGTCGGACCGGCTCGGCAGGTCGTACATCACCTCGAGCAGGACCTCCTCGAGGATCGCGCGCAGACCACGAGCGCCGGTGCCGCGGGCGAGCGCCTGGTCGGCGACGGCCTCGAGCGCGTCGTCGGTGAAGTGGAGGTCGACCTCGTCGAACTGGAAGAACTTCTGGTACTGGCGAAGCAGCGCGTTCTTCGGTTGCACGAGGATCTGCATCAGCGCGTCGCGGTCGAGGTTGTGCACGGTGCCGATGACCGGGAGCCGGCCGACGAACTCGGGGATCAGGCCGAACTTCAGGAGATCCTCTGGCATCACCCCAACGAGCACGGTCTGATCGGCGTCGGCTGAGCGCACGTCCGCGCGGAACCCGATGCCGCGGTTGCCGTGCCGACCCTCGATGATCTTGTCGACCCCGGCGAACGCGCCGCCGCAGATGAACAGGACGTTCGTGGTGTCGATCTGGATGAACTCCTGGTGCGGGTGCTTGCGGCCGCCCTGCGGAGGCACCGACGCGGTCGTCCCCTCCAGGATCTTGAGCAGCGCCTGCTGGACGCCCTCACCCGAGACGTCGCGGGTGATCGACGGGTTCTCCGCCTTGCGCGCGATCTTGTCGATCTCGTCGATGTAGACGATCCCGGTCTCGGCCTTCTTGACGTCGTAGTCGGCGGCCTGAATCAGCTTCAGCAAGATGTTCTCGACGTCTTCACCCACGTAGCCGGCTTCCGTGAGCGCGGTCGCGTCGGCGATGGCGAACGGGACCTTCAACAGCCGGGCGAGCGTCTGCGCGAGGAGCGTCTTGCCGCAGCCGGTCGGCCCGATCAGCAGGATGTTGGACTTCGCGAGCTCGACGTCGGGGTCGCCGTACGCGCCGGCCTGCACGCGCTTGTAGTGGTTGTAGACCGCGACGGAGAGGATCTTCTTCGCCTGCTCCTGCCCGATGACGTAGTCGTTGAGGTACTCGTAGATCTCACGCGGCTTGGGGAGGTCGTCGAAGCGGACCTCGGTGGACTGCGAGAGCTCCTCCTCGATGATCTCGTTGCAGAGGTCGATGCACTCGTCGCAGATGTACACACCGGGGCCGGCGATCAGCTTCTTGACCTGCTTCTGGCTCTTCCCGCAGAAGGAGCACTTCAGCAGGTCTCCCCCGTCCCCGAACTTCGCCACGATGCGCCTCCCCCCGGAGCCGACGACCTCGGACTAGCTGACCCCGGCTGGGACACTCAGCGCCGCGAGCTCCCGGTTGGTGATGACCTCATCGACGATGCCGTACTCCTTGGCCTCGGCCGCGCCCATGATGAAGTCGCGGTCGGTGTCGTGCGCCACCTTCTCGACAGACTGCCCGGTGTGGTGGGCGAGGATCTCGTCGAGGGTCTCGCGCATGCGCACGATCTCCTTGGCCTGGATCTGGATGTCGACCGCCTGGCCCTGGGCGCCGCCGTGGGGCTGGTGGATCAGCACCCGACTGTGCGGCAGGATGAACCGCTTGCCCTCGGTGCCCGCGGCGAGGATGACCGCCGCGGCGGATGCGGCTTGGCCGATACAGATCGTCTGCACGTCGGGCTTGATGAACTGCATCGTGTCGTAGATCGCGAACAGGCCGGTGATCTCGCCGCCGGGCGAGTTGATGTAGATCGAGATGTCCTTGTCGGGCTCCTCGCTCTCGAGGTGCAGGAGCTGGGCCATCACGAGGTTGGCCACGAGGTCGTCGATCGGCGTGCCGAGGAACACGATGCGGTCCTTCAGCAGCCGCGAGTAGATGTCGGAGGTCCGCTCGCCGCGGGGGGTCATCTCGGTGACGTAGGGGACCACCACGTTGCGGATCGGATCGCTCACTCCTCGGACTCCTCTTCGTTGGTCGCGGTATCGGTCTGGGAGGTGGCGGCATCGGTGCTCGCCTCCGGCAGGGCCAGGTCGAGCTCGTTGCCGTCGCGATCGCACACGGTTGCGTGCTCCACGAGGTACTGCAGCGCCTTGCCTCGGGCGATGTCAGAGCGTACCGCCCCCAGCACCCCGCGACGGTCGAAATCGCGACGCACCTTCGCGGGCTTCTCACCCATCCGCTCGGCCAGCCGCTCCACCTCGTCCTCGAGCTCCTCGTCGGTGGCCTCGATCTCCTGGTCGGCGACCACCGACCGGAGGCCGAGGTCGGCGAGCACGGCCTGGGTCGCGCCCGCGCGCACGCCGTCGAGGAAGGCCTGCTGATCCTGCCCGGTCGCCATCAGGTACTGCGGGATCGTGAGGCCCTGGGCCTCGAGCCGGTGCAGCAGGTCGTGGAGGCGTCGCTCCATCTCCTGGCCGACGAGGGCCTCCGGTGCCTCCACCGGCACGAGCCCGGAGAGCTCCTCGAGGACCCGGTCGCGCAACGCCATCTGGGCCTGGAGCCGGCCGACGAGGTCGAGGCGCTTGGCCGCGTCGTCGCGCAGCTCGTCGACGGTCTGGAACTCCGTGACCTCACCTACCCACGCGTCGGTGAGCTCGGGGAGCACCTTGTGCTTGGCGTCCTTCACCAGCACCCGGAACGCCACCTCGGTGCCGGCTTGCTCGCCGAAGCGCTCGGGCAGCGCGTCGGTGAACTCGAGGATCGCGCCGGGACCGGTGCCACGAAGCTGGGCATCAAGCGCGGGGGTCACCATCGCCGAGCCCACCTCGTAGAGGAAGTCGGTGGCGCTCAGCGCGTCGACGGGCGCGCCGTCGACCGAGCCTTCGAGGTCGATCTGGGCGTAGTCACCATCGACGATCGGTTCGCTCGAATCGGACAGTGCGGCAAAGCGCTCGCGCAGACCGTCGAGCTGGGCGGTGATCGCCGCATCGTCGGGCGCGGCGTAGTCGAGCTCGACGCGCAGCGAGTCGTAGCCGGCCACGTGAACCACGGGACGGACCTCGACGACCGCCTCGAATTCGACGTCGCCCGCCTCCTCCCCCGCGGTGATCTCGATCTCCGGCGCGGCGATCGTGTCGAGGTCCTCCGCCACCACGGCGTCGGCGTAGAACTCCGGCAGGCCGTCCTTGAGCGCATGCTCCCGCGCCACCTCGGGCCCGAAGCGCGCCTCCAGGAGCCGCCGGGGCGCCTTGCCCGGGCGGAATCCGGGGATCCGCACCTCTCGCGCGAGCTTGCGGAACGCCGCGTCGATCGCCGGCTCGAACTCGTCGGCGGGCACGGCGACGGTGAGCTTGACCTTGTTGCCCTCGAGCTGCTCGATCGAATGATCCATAGGGGGCGCTCACTGTACCCGGCCGGTTGCGCGCGCCCGTGACCCAGCACCAGCGCGCGTTCGACCGCGTTCGACCCGCTCGCGACCTCAGAAAGTAGGGTTCCCACGCCATCGGCGTCGACGCGGGAGCAACCGGTGCAGGTCTACGACACGCTGTTCATCGACGGGAAGCACGTGAGCCCAGAGAGCCGCGACGTCATCGACGTCGTGTCGCCGCACACCGAGCAAGTGATCGGGCGTGTGCCCGACGCGAGCCCGGCCGACATCGACAAGGCGGTGACGGCGGCACGGCGGGCGTTCGACGAGGGCCCGTGGCCCACCATGCCGGTCGCCGAGCGCGCCGCGGCGATCTCGCGACTCTCGGCCGCGCTCCAAACCCGCGGCCCCCAGATCGCCGACGTCATCTCGGCCCAGAACGGCTCGCCCAAGCAGTGGTCGATCATGGGCCAGGTGTTCTCCGCGACAATGGTGTTCGACACCTACGCGGACCTCGCCCCCGGCTACCGATGGGAGGACGAGCGCGTCGGCGGACTCGGCTCACCGGTTCGGGTGCGTCGCGCACCGGTGGGCGTCGCCGCGGGCATCATCCCGTGGAACGTCCCGCTGTTCATCACCGCGCTCAAGCTGGGACCCGCGATGGCCGCGGGCGTGCCCATCGTCCTCAAGCCCGCGCCGGAGACGCCGCTCGACGCCTACCTCTTCGCCGAGGCTGTGCTCGACGCCGACCTGCCCCCCGGGGTTGTCAACATCGTGCCGGCCGGCCGCGAGAACGCCGAACACCTCGTGCGCCACCCGGGTGTCGACAAGGTGAGCTTCACCGGGAGCACCGCGGTCGGCCGCCGCATCGGTGCGATCTGCGGCGAGCAGCTGAAGCGCTGCACGCTGGAGCTCGGGGGCAAGTCGGCGGCGATCGTGCTCGACGACGTCGCGTTCGACGACGCGCTGCTGGGTGAGCTCGTGATGTCAGGCCTGATGAACAACGGCCAGGTGTGCGGCGCGCAGTCGCGCATCCTCGCGCCTCGCTCGCGCTACACGGAGGTCGTCGACGCGCTCGCCGGCGCGGTCGGCGCGCTGAACGTCGGCGACCCGCTCGCGGACGAGACGCAAGTTGGCCCGCTGGTGGCGGAGCGGCAGCGGACGCGCGTCGAGGGCTACATCGAGGCAGGCAAGGCGGCCGGCGCGCGGGTCGCGACCGGCGGCAGTCGCCCGTCCGACCAGGCGACCGGCTGGTACGTGCAGCCGACCGTCTTCGCCGACGTCGACAACGACATGGAGATCGCGCGCGAGGAGATCTTCGGCCCGGTGCTCTCGGTGATCCCCTACGACGACGAGGATCAGGCGGTCGCGATCGCCAACGACTCCGACTACGGCCTGTGCGGCTCCGTCTGGACCGCCGACCCGGAGCACGGTGCGTCGGTGGCCGCGCGCGTCCGCACCGGGGTGGTCGCGATCAACTCGTCGATGATCCTCGACTTCCGCAGCCCGTTCGGGGGCTTCAAGCAGTCGGGGCTCGGCCGCGAGCTCGGACCGGAGGGGATCGAGCCCTACACCGAGCTGCAGTCGATCATCCTGCCCGCCGGCTGACCGGGCGGCGCGCTCAGGGAACCGCGCGCACGAACTGCTCGACGAGGGCGGCTCGCCATGCCGCCAGCTCCGGGTAGTGCTCGGCATCGGTGCGGCCGAGCCGCACGACGACGAGGTCGAGCGCGGGACACACCAGGATCGACTGCCCCTCGTAGCCGTTCGCCCAGAAGGTCCCGTGGTCGTCCCCGGTGACCCACCAGTGCTCCCCGTAGCCCTTGCCGCCATCGGGATCGGTCGACTGCCACGTCCTCGCCCGGTCGACCCACCCCTCGGGAAGCACCCGCCGGCCGGCCCAGATGCCGTCACGCAGGTACAGCAGTCCGAACCGGGCGAAGTCGCGGGCAGTGGCATGCACGTACGAGGACGCGACCCAGGTGCCCGCCGCGTCGAAGCTCGCACGCGCGGAGCGCATCCCGATGGGGCCGAAGAGGCGCTCGACGAGGAGCCGCTCGTAGCGCTCGCGTCCACCGAGCACCTCGCGCACCAGCCCGGAGATCAGGTTGCTCGTGCCACTCGAGTAGTTGAAGCGGGTGCCGGGCGGCGCCGCGAGGGCGCGGTCGGCCGCGAATCCGGCGACGTCCTCCCGACCGCGGCCGAACAGCATCTCGATCACGTCGGAGACGCCGGCGTCCACGTAGTCCTCGGCCCACACCAAGCCGTCGCGCATCGCGAGCAGCTGGGCGAGCGTGATCCGACAACGAGGGTCTTCGTCCCCCGACCACGCGGCGACGGGGACCGGCGCGTCGAGGTCGAGGCGACCCTCGGCCACGAGCATCCCCACCACGGCGTGGAGCATCGACTTGGCCATCGACCACGACAGCAGCGGCGTCTCCGGCTCGACCGGCTCGGGTGCCCGGTCGAAGTGCGGGAGCGCGCCGCCGTAACGGTCTGCGACGACCCAGCCCCGGTGGACGACCACCACGGCGTACGTGGTGGCGAGCGGGCCTTCGGGGTCGAAGGCCGCGCCGAGCAACGGCTCGAGCGCGACCCCCGGCGGCACCGGCGCCTCGGGCCAGGTCGCGCCGGGCCAGGGCACCCCGACGGGCTGGCCGGGCAGCGGGATCAGCATCGCGGCAGCGCTCCCGTCCCCCACCTCCGGATCACCACGGCGATGGTACGGAGCGTCGGTGCGCGAGTGCAACGAGCGTGCTGGCGGGGGCCGAGCCGGCCCCGTAGCGTCGAGACGTGCCGACCGTCCCTCCCCTCGCCGACACGGCCGCCGTCGTGGCCCGCCTGCGCGCGAGCACGGGCGCGTACGACCACGAGCCCGTCGACATCCTCGGTCACTGCCTGCAGTGCGCGGCCGCTCTGGCCGCGTCGCATCCCGACGACGAGCAGCTGCAGGTGGCCGGGCTCGTCCACGACCTCGGCTGGCTCGCCACCGACACGCACGGAGTGGAGGTCGTGCTGGACGCGCGCCACGACCGAGTGGGCGCGGCCCTGGTTCGCGACGCGCTCGGACCGCGAGTTGCCCGCCTCGTAGGTGGGCACGTCGAGGCGAAGCGCTACCTCGTGGCGGCGGAGCCCGGCTACGCCGCCACCCTGAGCCCCCGCAGCGTCGCGACGCTGTCCTTCCAGGGCGGACCGTCGGATGCCGCAGAGATCGCACGGTTCGACCGCGACCCCGACCGGGACGCGCTGCTCGCGCTGCGCCGCGCCGACGACGCCGCGAAGGACCCGGACGCGGTCGTCCCCGGGCTCGACGTGTGGATCCGCGTCATCGAGCGCGTCGCGGCCGCGGCGCGCGCCTGACCCGAGGAGACTGCCTTGCCCCGACTCCGCCAGGTTCCCCGCGCCGACGCGACGCCGTCGGTACGGGCCATGTACACGTACCTCTTCGGCGACCGGGACCCGGTCGCCGAACCGGGCACCGCGACCGGTTCACCCGGCGACTGGTGGACGGTGTTCGCGCTGGTCCCCGAGATCTTCGATCACTGCGTCGGCGGCTTCGCGATCTACCAGAACCCCGGACGGCTCCTCGACCCCCAGCTGCGCGAGCTCGGCCAGACACGGGTGGGTTGGGCGTGCGGGAGCCAGTTCGTGTTCTCGCAGCACTGCAAGTCGTGTCGCACCGCGGGGATCTCCGAGGAGAAGATCGCCGCGATCCGGTCGTGGCAGGTCGCCGACTGCTACTCGCCCGTCGAGCGCGCGGTGCTCGCCTACACGGACGCGCTCGCGCTCGATCACGGACGCGTGCCGGACGGGGTCTTCGCGGCGCTGCGCGCGGAGCTCTCCGACGAGCAGATCCTCGAGCTCACGTACATCACGTCGCTGTACCTGATGCACGCGGTGATGTCGCGCGCGCTGCGCACCGAATTCGACGACCAGGACGACCCTTGCGTGGAGATCCCGGCTCCCGGCGACGACCAGACGTTCCGAGTCTGACGCCGGACGTCCCCAGCGTTGGTGACCGAACCCGTCACTACGACGGTCGTCACTACGACGGCTTGGATCACCAACGCGCGATCTATCGTGTCTGGGTAGACGGGGAGTGGCGCAGGCCGGCAGCGCACCTGCTTTGGGAGCAGGAGGTCGGGGGTTCAAATCCCCCCTCCCCGACCATGGACGCCGGCGACGTCGTCGAACGCGCTGACCTGAGCTCGGCGCCCACGGTCGGGCTTCGGCCGCTCGAAGCTCGAGACTTCCCCGAGCTGGTCGAGTGGCTCAACACTCCCCACGTCTACCGCTGGTGGGGCGTGTCGTCGGGCCCAGGCTCCCTGGGCGGTCCGGACACCGACGCCGCGACGCTCGCGCAGGTGGCGGAGAAGTACCGCGCCTCCGTCGACGGCAAGGACACGACCCACCGCTACGTGATCCTCTCGGACCGCCACCCAGTGGGGATGATCCAGTGGTACCGCCTCGCGGACGAGCCGGGGTACGCACTCGCGATCGGCGAGTCACCGAACGGCACCGCCGGCATCGACCTCCTCGTCGGCGTGCCCGGCGCGATCGGTCGGGGCATCGGGCCCCGCGCCATCTCGACCCTGGTCGACGGCGTCGTGTTCGCCGAGGCCGACCTGCACCGGGTGATCGGCGGACCGCACCCCGACAATCGGGCCTCGGTCCGCGCTTTCGAGAAGGCCTGCTTCGCGTTCGCAAGGGACGCGATGGTTCCCGACGAGGGGCCCGAGCGCGTGATGGCCCGAGACCGTGGCGACTCAACGCGCAGGTGACGCGGGACCGCCCGAGCCGTCGATCGGGTCGTCCCATTCGACGCCGGTCGCGCGCAGGTATGCGTCGATGGCCGTGCCGAGCGTCGGCAGGAAGTGCTCGTCGCCGATCTTGTCGTAGAGCCCGTAGACGCGCAGCCGGTCCTTGACCGGGCCCTTGAGCTCGGCGAACGCGAGCACGCGACCTTCGGACTCGAGATCGCCGACCAGCTCCTCGAGCACCTCGGCCCCGGTGGTGTCGACGTCGGTGATCGGCTCGGCCGCGACGACCACCCAACGAACGGCCTCGGGCTGGTTGGCGACGGACTCGCGGATGCGACGCGAGAACTCGTCTGCGTTGGCGAAGAAGACCGGCGCGTCCCACCGGTAGAGGACGAGCCCCGGGATCAGGTCGGCATCGGGATGGCGCCGGACGTCGTGGTAGCCCTTGCGGCCGACCAGGCGGCCGAGCTCCGCGTCGTAGGGACGCCACACCCGACGCACGAAGTTCGCGAGCGACAGGGCGATCGCGACGACGATCCCTTCGAGGACGCCGAAGACCACGACCCCGACGAGCGCGGCCATCGAGAGCACGAGCTCGCTGCGACGGACCCGCCAGAGCCGGCTGAGCACCGGCAGGTCGAACAGCATCAGCGCGGCGGCTAGCACGACGGCGGCGAGTGTCGCCGACGGCAGGTCCGACAGGAGATCGCTCGCCGAGAGGAGCACCGCGAGCACCACGGCCGCACCTACGACACCCACGAGCTGTGTGCGCGCGCCGCTCGAGAAAGCGACGGCGGTGCGCGAGGAGCTCGCGCTCACCGGAAACCCCTGGAAGAGGCCGGCCGCCACGTTGGCGGCACCGAGACCCACCATGTCCTGGTTCGGGTCCGACACGTCGCCGACCTTCGCGGCGAACGTACGCGCCAGGACCGTGGTGTCCGCGAGCGTGACGAACGCGATCCCGAGGGCGGCAACCGCGAGCGCGACCGCATCTTCGAACGAGACCGTCGGGAAGGTCAGCTCGGGGAACCCCTGGGGCACCGTGCCGACGACCGGGACCTCGCCGGCGAGGTCGAGCAGCGACACCGTCGCCGTCGCGCCGACGACCGCCACCAGCACCCCCGGGACCTTCGGCAGGAACCGCCGGAACGCGACGATGACCGCGAAGCTCAGCAGCCCGAGGAGCAGCGCGGTCGCGTTGGTCGCGCCGTCGGCCACCGCGTCGACGAATTCCCTGAGCTCGCCCACGGTGCTCGTCGCGTCGACCGAGAACCCGAAGAGCTTCGGAAGCTGGCTCACCACGATCACCAGCGCGATGCCGTTGAGGTAGCCCACCCGGACCGGCATCGAGAGGAGCTCGGCGAGGGCGCCGATGCGCGCGACCCCGGCGAGGATGCAGATCACCCCCATCAGCAGCGCGAGCATCCCGGCAAGCGCGATCGCCTGCGCCGGGTCGCCGCCGGCACCGACGAGCGGCAGGATGGCCGCCGCGATCATCGGGCCGAGCGACGAGTCCGGGCCGACCACGAGCGTCTTCGAGGGACCGAACAGCGCGTAGGCGAGCAGGCCGAGCACCGTGGTGTAGAGCCCGGTGACAGGTGGCAGGCCGGCCAGCTCGGCGTAGGCCATGCCCTGAGGGACGAGCAGCGCGCTGAGCACCAGGCCGGCGACGAGATCGTGGCGCAGGTCGCCGCGGCGATAGCCGCGGGCCGCCGCGACCCCCGGGACCCAGCGGGCCCACCCCGAGCGGTTCACCGCCCCCTCTTCACCGCGGCAGCGCTACCGGGGGTGCGTCCCGCGCCTCGCTAACCTCGGTGCCTTCGCGGGTGTAGCTCAATGGTAGAGCCCCAGCCTTCCAAGCTGGCCATGCGGGTTCGATTCCCGTCACCCGCTCCGTTGAAGAACTGCTGGTCACGACCAGAATGTGGCGCCGGACCCGGGGCGACCGGCGCCCGCTGTCCCTCGCCCATCGCGCGTCCATCGCGCGGAGGAGATCCAGCAGGATGGCGGCATACCGACCGAAGGTGCCCAAGACGATCCGGACCGCGCTCCTTAAGGAGGCGGGGGGCAAGTGTGCCAACCCAGGGTGCGCCGCTGCACAGACTGCCGCTGCACAGACTCACATTGAATCGCCCTGGGTTAGTTGGAGGCTCCAGACCTTGGAAACGAGGATGGAGTCATGCCACACGAGATGTCACCTGGGAAGCCGACCACGCGGCGGTATAGCGAGGCGGAGAAGGAGCGGGCGGTGC
>Ga0194128_10001219_pt1 | contig 45189 bp, 38 predicted proteins | sample TA2KigCa65mmetaG_FD_148650 | JGI IMG/M metagenome (GOLD analysis project Ga0194128, IMG submission 148650) | Freshwater microbial communities from Lake Tanganyika, Tanzania - TA2015037 Kigoma Deep Cast 65m | ecosystem: Environmental > Aquatic > Freshwater > Lake | place: Tanzania: Lake...
CGCCACCGCCACCGCCCATCCCACCGCCACCACCAGCACCGCCACCTGCGCCACTCCCGACGCCCATATCCATTCCCATGACGGACTCGAGACCCTGGATGAACGTATTGGCGTTGACTCTGTAGGTGCGTGTGAAGAGAGGCTGAGGCTCCTTGCGACGCTGCGTAAACACGATCGCATAGTCCTCAATGGAGTACTTCAAGGGTCGTTCTGCCACCTTGGCGATCGCATCGATCGCATCGGCCAATCGGACGTTTCGAAGTCCGGGCGAGAGGCGGATGATGACGTTGTTGAGGTCAACCGGTTCCTCAGTTGCCTGTGCGATGGGAGCCCCTGTGGTGGGGTCCAGCTGGGTCTGTCCTAGCTGGGGCGTCGCGGCCTCCACGATCGATGAATTGATGATGAAATTGATTCCCCGCTTCTCGGGATCCCTGAGGCGGGTCTGCTCATCAAGATACTTGACGACCTCGGCCAAGGTGACTCCGTCGAATTTGACGTCATTCAGAACGATCCGGTCGAGCTTGTGCTGAATGGCCTGACGTCCGGTTCCGGTGTAGATCAAGTTGGTCCTCGCGAAAGGATTTGCGTCAGGAAGGTTGTTCGTGGGCAGCGACCAAGCCTGTTCGACCTCGAGCAACATTTCCCGTGTCGTCAGTTTCTTGGTCTGGACCGATCGGCCGAAACGAGCCTGCTGGATCAACTCGAGGTAGTAGTTTGCCGTGCGGTTGTCCGGGCTGATCTCCTTGGCTTGTTTGAGGATTTTCTCTGCGTCATCCAGTTTGCCAGCCTCATAGAGCAACTTTCCATCCTGAGCGAGCGTGGCCGCCTTGAGCTCCTGAGCCTTTGCGGCCGGAACCTGGGACAGAGCCTCCTCCGATGGCATCTTGCCGACAAGTTGTGCCATCTCTTTGTCGTTCTCTGCCTTGAAGCTTTTCGCTGCCGCATTGGTGGGATCAACCTTCAAGGCCCGAGCCACCTGGGTTTGAGCCTCCCGATAGTCCCCCCGCTTTGCGGCGGCCTTGGCCAGTTCAAGCCTGGCTCCCGAAAGACCTGAACGCACTTGGGCCCGCTCCGCCTCGGCAGCAGCTCCAAGCTGGTCGGTCAGCGTCCAAGCATCCTCATAGAGTTTGGCGGATCCCGCAAAATCCCGTGCCGCGGTTGCGGCCTTTGCGGCCTCAATGGTCTTTCCCAGAAGGATCTGTTTCTCTTGACGCCGGACAGACTCTTCCTCGGCGAGCTGACTCGGTGACTGGGAGAACGCCGGCTGGGCGGCGGCGAGGAGCAGCAACAAGCTGACGAGACGGTGCAGTTTCAACATGGTACTTGCGGTTGGAAATCGAGAAGACTCAGTGACAGGCTCGAAGAAATTGATGAAGAACTGGTTAGGATTATTGCGCTGCCTTGATCGTTGTCCGGGTTCCGTTAGGCGCTGAAACTACAAGCCCATCTTTCCCGATGGCAACAATCTTGTAATTCGCGCCAGACAGGGAGAGGGAATCATCCGTCCTTTTTCCCGCGAAATCCCGGTTTTCAAACCTGAGGTCCGCGGCATAGCCCATTGCTTTTTCGAAAGGTTTGCCCTTGGCGAGGACTATGGTTTCACCACCGATCAACTGGATGACCACCTCACTCGCGGTGTCCTTCGGCCCCCGAACTTCCTGAAGGCGGAACAGGTTATTTTTGGTTCCCTCGGTGAGCGACGTTGAAACCGCCCGCCGCTCTGAGACCTTCTTTGAAGCCTGCTGCTCGATGCTGAATTCGTACCGATAGGGATCACCAACGCCGGTTGGTCCCACATAGACGAGCTTCAAGTTCAAAGGTTTCGTTTGGACAAGTTTCAAAGTGGCTGACAGATCCTGCCGCGGATCAAGTTTCGGAGATCCATCCGAGCCACGGATCCATCGGAACGGATTGAAGACACTGTGCCCGCCGGAAAGCTCAAGAGGCACGGGGCGTTCCAGCTGCCGGACTGCGGCGACGGCGTTCGTCAAGTCTACAGGCTGAAGCTGCTTCTTACTGCCGCGAACACGCGCTTTGAGCTGCTCCTCCAAGGACATCTGAACTTGACTGACGGCCTGGGTCAGCCAAAAGGCCACTCCAGCAACGACCAGAAGCACGGCACTGAGAACGATCTTCTCGTAGTGCTTTTTAAGGAATTCCATGGGACTTTCTATGAGGGTCCAGTCGAACGTGATTCTGATCAGTTGGAGGGATCAGCCGCGGGAGCTCGGGTCGCCTTTGCGGGAACCTCTTGGGGCAGCAGCTTGATGAGCTCGACTCCCATGGTGATCTTTAGAGGTTTCTCCTCCACAACAACTTCGCCTGGGCGGTTTGCGGGTTGTGATTCAGCCGGGGCTGCCTGCGCGGCGCCACCGGGCATCATTCCGTACCGTCGCATCAAATTCGGATCCATTCCGTATGGATTGCGCATACCACCCATTGGGTTGACTGGCTGGGCGGGGGTGGAAGTCTCCAAATTACCGCGCTCCACATTCAAGGATTTGACGACGAACGCATTCGTCGACTGGATGAGCCCGTTCAGAACAGAGGCCAGCTCGGGACTGAATCCCTGGAAGACCACTTCGTAGGGGTATCGCACCGAGCCCAATGTCGAATTGGTCTCAATTTTCTTGCTGCAGATGTTCGGGTTCAAGCCGGTCTCATTGGTAAGCACCTGGGCCCGCTTCAAGGAAACGAGCGAAGGGATCCTCGCATCGAACAAGACCTGACAGAGAGCCTTCAAATCGCCCAGTTGGACTGTCAGAGGTACCAGTGAATTGGCCGGTAACTGCAGTTGTTTCCGGGGATCATCGAAGGTGAATCCGTATCCGGTCTTAGTGGCAGAGTCGGGAAGCTTAACTCCCGCGCGCTCCGCATCGCGAAGGAGTTCGCTGATCGTGGCTTCGAGGTGCGACTTGAAGCCTGCCGTGTCGAGTCCCTCCGGCTTCTGGAGTTCGGTGAAGTGGGAGCGGGCCTGCTTGATGAAGTCAGACACCCGGGTCTCCTCCCCCTTGGCCAGCTTGATGTTCGCGGCGTCGGGATAAACCGGACGTTGGATCAGCCCATCGAGCTCTTGGTTCTTGGCCTGAAGCTCCGCGTCAACAGAGTCGGCGTCGGCTTTGGTCCCAAGAAGGTACCACACGCCACCGCCCATGAGCAGGACTGCGACCGCCAAAGCGATCACGAACACCATGTTTTTCTTAACCCACTCCATATCAAAGTTTTATAGGGCGTTTGAGCTTGACCTTGAGTGGAAACGAAAACGATGAGGCGTTGTCGGCCAACTGCTCAAGCGTTCCCGCCAACTGGGTCTCCTTCTCGTCAAACAGAGGACAGGCCTTCATCGCCTTTTCCACGGCATAAGCGATTTCGCCGTTGGCCTTGGCATTGATGTTCACCGCCTTGAGTGTCAGATTGATGATGGCAATCTCGTTGGTCGAGTTCGCAAGCGCCTTCGCCTTCGGCTTGGATTCGCCGCCCTCGGCTCCGCCCTCACCACCCTCGCCGGCAGGACCCCTCGGGATGAGCCCGTACCTCCGCGCGAGGATCGGATCCATCCGATAGAAATTCGCCCCACTGCCCTCGGTGCTTTCTTCCTCCTGGGCGGCGTCCTTGGAAGGCTCGGTGGACAGTAGACTGTCGATCCAGATTCCCACGGGAACACCAAGCCTGGCCCGCGACTCCGACTCGGTCGATTTGAGGATCACACCAAACTGCGAGACGATCTGGGACCAGATCAGCCGATCCTCGATCCAACGCCCAGTCTGGGTGGCATCTTCCGTGACCTTCTTCAGTCGACCCTCCGCTGCCTCGAGCTGGGACATCGTCGACTGGAGAGGCTGAAGCTGTTCATCGATCTTGGAGGATCCCTCACGCCGTACATCGGCGACTTTCGAATAGAACCACCCGACCGCGAAGACCCCAACGACGGCGGCGTACGCGGCCGCGATAAGGAAAGGCTTCTTGGAATTGAACTCCTGGCGCGCCAGCGACGCAGCGGGCATCAGGTTCAGCTCCATGGGACACTGGGCCACATTCCTGAGACCTAGACCCACCAATTCACCGAACTGAGGCGCCAGGCCCTCCAGCTTGGATACATCGATCGATGGATCCACCTGGATGTTGTTCCGGAACGGATTGAAGAACTCAACCGGAAGTGAAAGCTTTTCCTCGAAGAACTGGGCCGCATAGGGCATCAGCGAGCCGCCACCACAGAGGTAGACCCGGACAGGTGCACCGCCACCCTGTTGGGTCCGGTAGAACTGTACTGTCTGGGCCACCTGAAGGTGCAGGCGAGTCAAAACGTTCCGGGCAACCTTGGACACAGCCGCGACCTTCGGGTTGTCGGGCTCCTCATACGCCCCACCGAGGCTGACAAAACCATCACTCAGCTTGAACTTTTCGGCGTCATCGAAACGGAGCTTGCTCTCCGTGGCGAACTCCTGGGTGATAGCATTGGCGCCTACATTGACGCTGCGGGCGTAGTATTTGGCACCCTCGAACAGAAGGACGTTGCTCGTTTTGGCACCAACATCGATCAGGACGCTGCAACCCTCCACATCCCCATAGTTGTACCGGAAGGCGTTGGCCAGAGCGCCGATGGATGCATCGACAGTCTGCATCCGAAGGCCGGACGCCTCTCCAGAACCAAAGATCTGTTTCTCAACGATATCCGATTTGATGGCCACCAGCAGAACTTCGAGTTCACCGGACGGGCTGTTCCCGAGGATCTGGTAGTCCCACGCCGTCTCGGGCAATGGAAACGGAACGTTCTGCTGAGCCTCGTACTGGATGATCTGGCGAACCTTCGAGGTGTCGACGGGAGGCAACTTGACGAACTTGGAAAAGACTTGGAATCCAGGTGCGCAAAGGTTGACGTCCTTGGATCCAAATCCACCCTCCGCCAGCAACTCAGCAAGCGCCTTCTTGATCACCCCCTCACGGACAGCGTCCTGGGAGCCGGCCAACCCGAGGGCCTTCATCCCATAACGAATCAGCCTCAACCCTCCTCCATCGGATGGGGCCATCTCGGCCACCTTCAGGGTCGCCGCCCCGAAGTCGACCGCCAGAAACGTTTTGGATGCCTTCAGCATGGTGAGATTGGTTGCGACCAGCGAAAAAAAATCCGCCCGCAAGCGTTGGCCCGCAGGCAGTCTACGTTAGATGAGCGTCGGGGTACGTATGAAATGCCGACTGAGGGGTCAAACAGAAAAACCGCGTCAAGGGGTTAAATTTACAGATGTCTTCCTCCGAAGCCGCGCTGCCAATCAGCCGCTCCGGCGACGCCAAAGAAACATCCGCTCGCGCCCCTCACGTCCCGGAAAGGATCGGGGCACCCAGTGCCGCCGGAGCTCGAAGTGGGGGGCAAACCTCTGATGGAGCTCAGCCATCGTCACCGCATGAGGCGGACCCACCGGATCCGAGGGCTGCATGTAGTTAATCGCAAGATAGTGGCCATCAGGACGAACCGCGGCCAACACCGCCGCGACATACTCTTCCCGAAAACAAGGCGGGATCGCACACCAGAGGGTGTGCTCAAAGACCCAGTCGAAGCGCCCGAGGCTTCCTGGCGCGGCGAGAAAATCAGAGACGGCAAACCGAGGATTGCCCACCTGACCATATCGCTGCCGCGCCTGATCGACGGCCCGGGCCGACAAATCGAGACCCAGAACCTCGGCCCCGGTGTGCACCCAAGGAACGGTGTCATGACCCCGCCCGCATCCGGGGATCAGCACCCGCTCACCGACCAAGGCAGCGTATTCCGACAGGAAATCGACCAGGCCGGGAGCAGGCTCACCCTTGTCCCAATGGGTATCCCCCGAGTGGTAGAGGGCTTCCCAATCCGTGAGGCCGCCTTCGAAACAGCCTAGTTTCAGGAGGTGTTCCGGATCCAAACCTTCGAGCGACCGGACAGCCCAGGTCGGCGAGTGTTCTAGAAGCTCCTCGAAAGGATCCCCTCCCGTCGCCACAGCCAGGCTCCGAGCCCCGATCGCCCGCGCACACTCGATGTCAGCGGGAGTATCCCCGATGATGACGATATCCGCCCCGGAGAACCCGGGTCCGAACCGTTCATTGGCTATCATCAACGCATTGGAAGCCAACTGGTTGCGACTTTCGTGGCTCCCTCCGAAAACGCCAAAACCAAGTAGATCCTCCAACCCGTGTGCCTGCAACTTGAGCTGAGCACCCTTGGGAATGTTGCCCGTCAGCACCCCGAGATGCGGAGCGTCCCCATGTTCTTTCAGGGCCCGAACCAACTCCCGAACGCCAGGACACACCTCCCCGATCTGGTGCCCGAGGCGCTCCTCAAGAAATCCCAGATAGCCTGAAAGAAACCGCTCGATTTCAGTCTCCGTGACAGGAATTCCCTGCTCCCGCAGGAACTGACAGACAAGGGATCGATCAGTCCGACCGTGGAACCGCATCGCCTTGGTCGCTCCGGGACAACCGTACAGGCGGTGGACCGTCTCCCCGAACGCCCAGACTCCCGCTCCGCCGGTCCTGACGAGGGTCCCATCGATATCGAACAGCACGAGCCGCACCTTCATTGGGACACCTTCACGACTCGTCAGGGGGAAGTCGACACCAGACCGGAATCCAAGCCGTTGCGCACCAGATCCCTCGCCATTTCGACCAGAGCGCGATCCCGCCTCAGATTCCCAAACCGAAAATCGGGCACTCCACTTTGTTGTCGCCCTACAAGATCTCCGGGCCCCCTGAGCACCAGGTCCGCCTCGGCTATCTCAAATCCGTCACTCGTCCGTTCCAGAACCCGCAACCGGGAATCCGCCTCGGGATTCCCCCGGCTGGAGATCAGGATGCAGTGGGAAGCGTACGCACCACGGCCGATCCGACCACGGAGCTGGTGGAGCTGGGCCAGTCCGAACTGTTCGGCATCCTCGATCACCATCACGGTTGCGTTGGGCACATCGACACCCACTTCGACGACCGTGGTGGCCACGAGGAGATCCAAGACCCCGGCTCTGAACTCGTTCATCACCGTCTCCTTGTGCTCCGCAGGCAGTTGTCCATGCAGCAGACCTACGCGAAAGGGCCTCATCTCCTCCTGGATCCGCTCGAATTCCCCGGTAACCGCCCTGACATCATCGGCTTCCCCAGCCTCGATCCTCGGGTAGACGACATAACCTTGGCGACTCTGCTCAAGCTCTCTTCGGACAAAGGCCCAGACCTTCGGCAAGGCCTCCCGGGTGCGCAGGTACGTCTTGATCCTCCTGCGCCCGCCGGGCAACTCGTCGAGTAGGCTTACGTCGAGGTCGCCATACAGGGTCAATCCAAGGGTCCTGGGAATCGGCGTTGCAGTCATCACCAGCAGGTGGGGATACGATCCCTTCCTCAGAAGTCGCTCCCTCTGAACAACACCAAACCGATGCTGTTCATCGATCACCACGAGTCCAAGGTCCTGGATTTGAAATCCGTCCTCAATCAAGGCATGGGTTCCCACGACCACCCTCTGCCGTTTTGCCACGCCAGTCTCCTGGGTCGACTTCCTCGAACCGGTGTGCAGCGAAACCTCGATTCCAAGGGGTGCCAGCCAGCGACGAAAATTGGCGTGAAGCTGCTCCGCCAGGATTTCCGTCGGCGCCATCACCGCCACCGAGAACCCACTTTCCAAGACCATGATCGACGCCGCGACGGCGACGAAGGTCTTGCCGGAGCCAACGTCCCCCTGAAGCAGGCGGCGCATCGGCACAGACCCACCGAGATCGGATCGGATCTCGGAGAGAACCCGTTGTTGGGCACCCGTCAGCGGAAACCCAACACGCGGAAGGAACTGCCTCATCCATCGGTTGTCACCCGAACAGGGCAATGCCTTGGCGTTGGCCTCAAGGCGTCGACGCCGACGCTGGATGACCAACTGCAGATCCACGAATTCATCGAGGGCAAGCCGCTGGCGGGCAAGGTCGGCCTGCCAAGGCTCTTCCGGAAAATGAAGTCTCTGGATCGCCCGCGAACGTTCCGGGAGGCTACGGGACTCGAGGGTCAGCTGATCCCCTCCCAGCTCCACCGCGGGTCGAACCTGCATCTTTGATAGCGGAAGCTCGGGATGGGGCTCCACAACAAGATGCGCGAATGCCCCAACCGCCTGCCAGGTGAGAGCCCTGAGAATCCGTTGAGTCAGACCTTCCGTCGACGGATAAACCGGCACCCACCGGTTCACATGGAGTGTTTCTTCCTCCCCGGACACGATCTTCTCGGTCTCCGGATGGTCCATGGTCCGCGGCTTGAGCGCCTTCACCCGGCCGCAAACCAGCAGATCGTCGCCGACTGAATACATCCGTTCGAGGAATGGCAGATTCCACCATCGGCAATGCAACCGGGAGGTCCCATCGTCGACCACCAGCTGGAAGACAGACTTGCCGCTCCGATACCGTGTCACGCCAAGGGTCAGCACACGGCCCCGTACGGTCACCGTTTCCCCAAGCTCAAGCTCCCGGATGCGGGCCACACGGCGTCGATCCTCGAAACGCCGGGGTGCGTGGAACAACAGGTCCCGCACGGAACGGATCCCAAGTCGCTCCAACATCTGGAGACGTTCCACGCCGACACCCTTGAGGACGGAGACCGGGGACTCCAGCGATGCGCTGGAATCTGGGAAGGCCGGCGTTCCATTCAGGTCCATGGCAGGATTCTGGACCACGCCGACCGGAGCGGCCATGCCTGAACTTCGGGAGCCTTCCCGGCTGGACACAATCGGACCTTTCAGAACCCGAACTGCCGTCGGAGATACTCCCGGCTCTGCCGCGCGATCACCTCCGGCCCTTCCTCGAAGCGAAACACCTCCACCGAGACCGTTCCGTCGTATCCGACCGAGCGCAGGGCATCGACAATCGGACCGTAGTCGACGTCCCCGAAGCCGGGGCCCTTCAGATTCCTGTCGTTGGCATGAAAATAGGCGAACCGTCCCCGGCACTCGGCAATCACGGCCTCGATCGGTTTCGACTCCGAACACATCGCCTTGACGTCGAGCATGATCTGGAAGGCCCGCGAGCCCACGGGTTCCGTGAGGGCAAGCGCCTGGGCGGCGGTGTTCAGAAAATTCGTCTCCGATGGAGCGAGGGGTTCCATGCAGATCGTGACGTCAAGTCCCTCCGCGACGCGGATCGCCTCGGCAAACGTCTCACGGGTCCAGTGGACCGCATCCCCGGGCTGGACGCCCGGCAGGACCTCACGTCTCTGGGGTGAGCCAAAGATCATCGACCGCCCTCCCAACTCCGCACAGAACTCGACTGCTGCCCGCAGATAGTCGCTCGTCCTGCGGCGGACCCCGGGATCGGGGTGGTTGACGTGGAATCCCTCCGTATGAGCGAGTACCCAATGGATGCCCGAGACCTCGATCCCAGCCCGCCCAGCGGCATCACGGATCCCCCTTCGCCTCGCCCCGGATATCTCCGTCACAAGCGGTCCAAAGGTGAATGGGGCCACCTCGACCGCGTCATAGCCCTCCTGCTTGGCGAAGGCGCACGCCCGCTCGAAGTCCCAGCCCTGAAAGATCTCGTTGCAGATGGCGAATCGCATGGAACCAACCTAGAACCTGCCATCAGGAGGTGTCGACTGCCGAGCGGATGAGGCCCAGAGCCTCGTCAGGTCCGACAACCCCAGGAAGTCACCCTGGGGACTGCAGGATTCAGTTCGAGCTTCCGTCAGCTGAGGGATCCGGTGGACGGGCCGGTGACACCGAGGGATCCCTGCGGCGCTCCGCGAAGAATGCCTTCAGGATTGCTGCACAATCGTCCTGCCGGACGCCCGCAGTGATCTCACACCGGTGGTTGAGCCCATGGAACTGAAGCAGATTCAGCGCCCCCCCCGCCGCTCCACCCTTGGGATCGGAGGCTCCAAAGACCACACGCTGGAGCCGACAGTGGACCACAGCACCCGCACACATCGGACAGGGCTCCTTGGTGACATAAAGGGTGCAGTCGGTCAGCCGCCAGTCACCCACCACGGATTCGGCCATCGTGAGCGCCAGCATCTCGGCGTGCGCCGTGGCATCCTTGAGCAGTTCCACCTGATTATAAGCGCGGGCGATGATCCTCCCCTCTCGGACCACGACCGCCCCAACCGGGACCTCGCCACGCCGATAGGCCCGCTGCGCCTGCCGCAACGCCTCGGCCATGAAGACATCGTCGGACTGTGCCCTTTCCTCAGGATTCATGCGTCGGCTTCCTTCCGACTCTCGAGGAGCGTCCACGCATCCGGAAGCCCTGGAACACATCTGCAGTGCGCCGCAAAGAACCCGCCGCGGTGATCCCAGAACAGGGGCCAGATGCGTTCGCGATCCGTCCGAGGCATGAGGAGCGTATCCAGCGCGTCCAGGCGATGGAACCCGAACTCACCCTCTTCATGAGGCTTTGGCAGCGCCTTGAGACGAAATCTCAGTTCGAAGAGGAACATGAGCCAGTGGGCGGCTCCCTCATAGCCCTGCTCGGTGACGATCCCGGTCAGTCGGAAGTCCGGTGGATCACAGCGGATGCCGAGTTCCTCCAAGGCTTCCCGAGCGGCACACGAATGCGGAGATTCCCCAAGCGCAGCCTCGAGCTTCCCACCTGGAGGCGACCATAGCCCTCGATTCGGCTCCTTTGCCCGCCGCAGAAGCAGAATCTCGTCGGCCTCATTGAAGCAGTAGAGAAGCGTCGCAATGCGATGGGGCAGCGGTGTCATGGCATCACAGCCATCCCGATCAGAGGATGGTCCAGGAGACTTCCTTGTGACGGGTTGGATCAGGGCGGCGACATCGTCCACCCACGACCTGCCCCCTCACGGAAGGAACGAGCAGATGTATTCGCACTGGCCGGAGGACACAGCGATGTCGAAACCCGACTTGGCGGGAACATAGAAGAAACCACCCGCCAGGACCTCCTTGTGGCCGTCCTGGCCATCGAGCTTCACACGACAACCCCCGGCGACGATTTCCACGCGCTCTGCTGCGTCGGTCCCAAAGTGGAACTCTCCGGGAAGGATGATCCCGAGGGTCTTCCGGGAACCATCCTGGAAATGGACCGTGTGGCTAACGACCCGACCGTCGAAATAGACGTTGGCCTTCGTAACCACCGTCACTCCACTGAATTCTGTCGCAATAGGCATGGCCAGAGGATTGGGGAAAGCCCCGCCGTCATTCAAGCGACCTCTATTGATCCCAAACCCAACCCGCCCCCCCGTGCCGACTCAGAGTGGCACCGTTGCCAACCAACCCGCGGAGCCAAACTCGGCCCGGAATGCAGGAACGACCGATTCAGCCGAACTTGGATCCCGGAACAGGGCGAAGGTCGTGGATCCGCTGCCCGACATCAGCGTCGCCATGGCCCCGTGGTTCCTCAGGAATTCCTGGTGGAGCGCGAGGATCGGATACTTGCGGAGCACCGGGGCTTCCAGCCCGTTGTAGAAACCGGACACAGCGGCCGAAAGGTCACCACGGCCGAGAGCATCCGCCACCGCTGCGGCCCGACCGGGGCGGCCATCCCGGCATTCCGGAAAGTCCGCGAGCTCCCGGAACGCCCACGGCGTAGGGACCCCAAACCCGGGGTGAAACAGGAACAGTGCAGTCCCGGATAGGACCCCGAATCGTCCGAGCGGCTGGATCCGCTCGCCCCGCCCCGTGGCGAGTGCGGGATGGGGCTGGAGGAAAAAATTGATGTCCGATCCCAACCCGGCGGCGATTTCGTCGAGGCGATCCGGAGACAACGGCGCCCCGAAAGCCTCGTTCAACCCCAGCAGGGTCACTGCCGCATTGGCGCTTCCAGCCCCAAGCCCGGCCGCCAACGGCAGGCGCTTCTCGAGATGGATGCTGACGCCTTCCCGGATACCAGACGCTTCCGCCCAGCGGAGTGCCGCGCGCATCACCAAGTTCGATCCATCGACCGGGAGATCCGGGTTGGAGCAGGTGAGACGGATCCCTTCGCCACTTGGCTGGAACGACAGCTCATCGTGGAGCGGAACCGGGAAGAAGAGCGTCTCCAGGTCATGGAACCCGTCCTGACGCCGTCCAAGGATGTTCAGGACCAGATTGACTTTGCAGGGAGAACTCCGAGTGGTGGGCATAAAAAAACGCGCCAACCCCAGGTTGGCGCGCAAAATGGGGTTTTGGGATCAGTCCTCCGTCGGATTGAAGGACGTCGATCCGAGTCCCGAGAGGAAGGCACCGCCACCATCCACACCAACATAGCGGTCGGTGGAGACTCCCAGGTTGCTGGACATCTCAGAAACCACACTGTCAGGGAAGACAGGCTCGCTCGGCAGGATCAACGGTTCGGACGGGATTGGGAAGGTGGCGATGTCAAATGCCCCTGCCAAGGTGCGCTGCACAGTGCGCGTCACCCCGTGCACGTAGCCGTAGCTGCGGGCAACCACCGGGCCGTCTGCCAGATAGGTCTGCTCGGTCGAGCGGGTGAGTTCCCCCATTCGAAGCGGCTCCATGACGTTGGCGATGCCGCGGCCAAGCTTGTGTTCCATGCTGCTGCAGCCGGTGAACACCACCGCCGCACCCGCGACGGCAACAGACAAAACTCGAGAGGGGGAACCCATAAAGGAAGTGACATGGGGACCCTAGGAACAAGGAACTGGGTGGCAAGCACGGATTTGCGACGACCACGAGGCCCGAAAAGAGGCAGGGCGACAGGCGTGCCCCCTGGAGCTCGAAGCTCCGACATCGTCATCGACGGCAGGGCCGGGAACCCGAGCCCCCGCTGGACCGCTTCGCCCTGCCGCCGGGCATTGCCCCAAGCTTTGGACGGTTCGCCATGCCTTCATGGATGATCCGGAGGACCGACCGTCGCTCAGGTCCGGTGAGCGGAAGCCGGGGAGCCCGGACCCACTCCGTTCCAAGACCCACCTCCTGGACAGCCAGCTTGATGTACTGGACGAACTTCGGGTGGACATCCAGATGGAGCAGCGGGGTGAACCATCGGTAGAGCTCGCGAGCCTCGTCCCATCGCCCGGCCCGCGTGAGGTCCCAGAACTGCTGATTCTCCGTGGGGAACGCGATTCCCGATCCCGCCACCCAGCCATCAATCCCCAGCACCGCACTCTCCAGCACCAGGTCATCCACACCCGTGAAGAGGGAAAACCTATCTCCACAGACCCTGCGGAGATCCGTCAGGCGACGGGTGTTGCCCGAGCTCTCCTTGATCGCGACGAAGTTCGGACGCTCACCCAGCCGGGCCATCAGCTCGGGAGTCAGGTCATGCCCATAGCTGATGGGATTGTTGTAGATCATGATCGGACACCCCGTCGCACGGGCAACCGAGTTGAAGTGATGCAGCGACTCCCGGGGGTCGGGCGACCGGTAGACCATGGGCGGCATCAGCATGAAGCCGTCCACCCCGATCCGCTCGGCGTCGCGGACCAAACGGACGGCCTCACCCACGCTGCTTTCGGCGACTCCGCTCAGGACAGGGACCCTGCCACCGACGGCCTTGACCATGCGCAGCAGAAGCTCTCGCTTCTCGGTGCCATCCAGAGATTGGTTCTCACCCAAGGACCCGAGGAAGACGAGACCCGAGATCCCGGACACGATGAGCGCATCCGCATGGAACGCCGTCGCGTCTGGGTCGACCGCACCGCTGCGCGTCATCTGGGTCGTTATCGCCGGGAACACTCCGGACCATCGTGTCGTGCTTGCCATAAGAAATGCTCAGCCAACCTGAATGGAACACGCCGTTTTGCGAGCCTGAATGCACCCGGCATGACAACTCGAAGACCAGAGGACCTGGGATCGTCTGCATCTGCACGGTTGACTCAGAATCACCAGCTCCCACCCTGAACGTAATACGATTCCGTGACCCCGAGACTCCATCTCCAGCTCGATGAGCGCTCCGGTGTGCCCGTCTATCGGCAGATGATGGATCAGATCAAATACTACGTCGCGGGCGGCACGCTCAGGCCAGGTGACCAGATTCCATCCATCCGGGAACTCGCTGCCGCGCTGACCGTCAATCCGACCACCGTCGTGAAGGCCTATACCGAGCTTGAACGCGAAGGCGTCATCGAGAAGCGACATGGCAAGGGGGCTTTTATCTCCGCAGCGTCGGTCCAGCTGACCCAGGTCGAGCAGGAGACAGCGATCCGACGTTCAGCCAAGCAGCTTGCCGTCGAGGCCACCCAGCTTCAGGTACCGTCTCCAAAGGTGATCCATGTGGTCAGCGAAGAGCTCGATGCCCTCGACCCAGCGAGGGAGGGGGCCGAGACGCCGGTGAAGTTCGCCGCATCGACCGCCAGAGCTGCGCAGTGAGGGGAAGCCGATGGCACCGGTGGTCCATCTGTGCTCCGTGTCGAAATCGTTCCGGGGAGGACCCTCGGTCCTCGACGGCCTGGAACTGAACGTCAACCGCGGGGAGGTGTTCGGCCTGATCGGCCGCAATGGCTCGGGAAAGACCACGGCCCTTAGGATCCTCATGGGGCTGCTCCGGGCCGACCACGGAACCGCCCGGGTCCTTGGACGGGACATGTGGGAGGCCGATCGACGCCATCGGCAACGCGTCGCCTATGTCTCGCAATCCCAGCAGCTGCCAGACTGGCTTCCCATCCATGAGCTGGCGCGCAGCTCATCCCTCCTCTACGACTCCTGGGATCAGCCCTTCCTCACCGAGATCCTCCGGCGATGGAATCTGCGGGCCGACCAACCCATCTCACGGCTCTCCGGCGGAAACCAGCGGCTCGCGGCCATCGCGCTCGCGCTGGCCACGCGCCCCGAGGTCCTGGTGCTCGACGAGCCCGCGGCCGGCCTTGATCCCATCGCCCGCCGGGACCTCAACCAGTGCCTGATCGAAGTCCTCGGAGAAGGAACAGGATGCACCATCGTGCTGTCGACCCATCTGCTTGCGGACCTCGAACGCCTCGCCACCCGGGTCGGCATCATCGAGGAGGGACGGCTGGTCGCCGAGGGGGCGGTCGAGGAATGGCAGAGGACCATGCGTCGCATCCAGATCGTCTTCTCCCAGGAGCATCCACCGAGGGACTTCTCGATCCCGGGAGCCATCCGTTCCCGGACCCTGGGCCCCGTGGTCAGTGCCTTGGCACGGATCGAAGACGAGTCCCAGCTTGACGCGATCCGGGCCATGGACGGCGCCCGGATCTATGTCTTCCCCCTGACCCTCGAGGAACTGTTTGTGGACTGGTTCCAAGGATCCACCACCCTCGGAAACCTAGGTCCCGATCCCGATCGGCATCACGGATGACACTGAGACGCGACAACAGTCCATGGCCGCGTCGCTTCCGGCAGGAGTTCCAGCGGCAGCAAAAGGTGGCTCGTTTCGGATCCAGAAATCCAAGGGCCTGCAGGCATGGATTCACCCGAATTGAGCTGGCGACCCTCGTGGCGCTTGCCGCGGTGCTGGCCACCCTCGTCGTGGCGTTCCTGTCCAACTCACGGATCCATGGCCGTCTCACCACCTGCTCCGACCACCTCCGGCAGGTGGTCCAGGCAGTGAACCACTACGAGAACCAGACCGGCAGACGCCCAAGGGCCTTGTCGAGGGTGATGCGACAGCCGCTCAAGACGGACCCCACCAACCCGTTCCTCTGCCCCGCCGATCCCGCCTCGAGGATGTCCGGGGGATCGAACCTGTTCTGGGGGAGCCTCGCCAACCCGTCCCAGGAACCGTGGACCGGACAGGGAGATCTGCGTGAACCGGAATCGGGTTCCTGGGCTGCCGAGTTGGCGGAGATCAACGAGACCGAGCCGTTCTCGTACCTCCATCCCCTCTCCTGGCGTCGGGATGCCTGGCGCCGCCTCACGGTCCTCGGTCCGGAAACCGGAATCGCCGTCTGCCAACTCCACGGCGTCCGGGTTCCAAACCCGGCAGCATCCGCGGATTTCCGTCCGTTCCGTCAATACGAAGGCCTGGTCCTCCGCGGAACCCGGGATGGCTCCGTGGTCCGTCGCCGGGTGTTTCGGGCGGGCTACGCCTCCGAGACTCCGACCAAGCCCCAGTACCCTTGGGAGTTCTATTCCGATGCCCCTCCACCGCCGTTGCGATAGCCCGCACCGACACCCCCTCCCAACCGCGCGCCAATGACCGAACACACCCCGTCAGGCCGGATGAAATCCATCGCGGGATCAGCCCTGCCTGGACAGGCAGGCTCCGATCGTGGAGGGCGGGCGCTGCTCTGGACCGGGCTCCTCTGGGGGGAGTGGCTGGCCCATGCCCGGATGATGCTGATCTTCCTCGCTCTCTGGCTGCTCGCCATGTGGGTTCTGCCCCGGTTCACCCATCCGCTCTGGGCGTTGGCGTTCGGCGGATTCTTCGCCGTGATCGCGGGTCCAGTGCTCGGGGGCAGCGACGTGATGGGGGGGTGTGAGGAATACGCGTTCTCCCAACCCATCACACGCCGACAGCGCTTCGACTCCCGACTCCTCTTCGCCACCGGCTGGCTGGGCCTGTTCACCGTGCTCAACCTCCTGGTGCTCTATCCGAATCTCGGGGACCTGATCCTCAGCTTCTTCGTCTCCACCGGTGTTGCCACGGTGGATGTCCGCCGGCCCGAACTCCTCTACGGGACGGTGTTCGCCGTGCCTCTCGCGGCCCTCGCCATCGGCTTCACCGTGGCCTCGCTCGCCACCACACGCGCCGTCGCCTACACGGCCTGGGTCTGGGCTGCACTGGGATCGCTCACAGGACTCCGGGCCGGACTCTCGCTCGAGGACTTCCTGTGGGACCGCCTCAACGGGAGAATCACCATCCCGCTGCTGCTGTTCACGGCAGCCATCACCCTCGGGATCGCCCGCAGACTCTACTCGGAGAAGGAAGCCGGACGGGCGTCGTCGCCTCTGCGACTCCCGCTCAGCGGATGGGCCACCCTCATGGCCGCGGCGATCGGTGCGCTCGGAGCCGGACTTCTCCTGTCATGGTTCGTCACCAGCTACTTCCGCAGCTTCTGAGGACGACTTATGAGACCCGTGAGAGTCCACCGTAAGGCGACCACTAAACCATTCGACTACTTGATCGGCTTGATCCGGATGTTCCGGAAGGCGACCTCGCCGTGGTCCCCCTGGAGGAGGATCGGCCCAGGCTGGTCCACTTTGTCATCCAGATGCCCCCCCGAGCCCCGAGTGCATTCCACGTTGTCGTGGATGGTCACACCATTCAGGACGACCGTGACCCGGTTGCCCACGATCTTGGCCTCGACCGACTGCCATTCTCCCGGTTTGCGAGAGGCCATCATGGAGGCGGGGGCCACACTGTACAGCGCACCGTTGCCGCCCATCTCCGGCTTCTTGCCATGATCGTCGAAGATCTGGATCTCATGCCGGCCGCGCAGATAGAAACCCGAGTTGGCTCCGGGCGGGATCAGGTACTCATAGCGCACCACGAAATCACGGAACTGGGTGTCCGACACCAGATCCGTTCCGTGACCCGTGATCTTGTTGCCCTGATGCTCCAGTCGATTGATCAGCACGCCGTTCTCGACAAGCCACGGGGCGTGGCCATCCGGACGCCGTAGCTTCCATCCATTCAACGTCTTCCCATCGAACAGCGGCTGGAACCCCTCGGACTTCTCGGCGGCACTGAGGGCCACACCGGGCTGATCGGGCTGGGCACTGCCTGAATCCAACCCCAATGCCCATCGGATGCCGCCAAGGAGATGCTTTTGATAGATCGCACTCGTCCAGACGTCCTCACGATGCCCCAGCGAGGTGTAGAAGATACGGCCCGTGCCGGCCTGCCGACACCAGGCCACGGGATAGTCGCCCGGGAACTTGTGGTTGGGATGGGCATCCAGCCCCAGCAGACCGTGGACCTTGTTCCGGTTGAAGCTCTTGAAGATGTAGATCTCGTCGAAGACGTCGTAGGTCGGTCCAAGGTCCCGGGTGGCGGGATGCTTCGGATCCTGGTTGATCGCCTGGATCCCCACCTGGGCGTCATGCGTGAGGAACTCACCGCCCAGCATCTCGATGAACCCGGGGAAGCCGTGGAAGGTGTCGGAACAGGAGTGCATCCCGATGAAGCCATGCCCGGCCTCGAGCCACTTGAGGAACCCGGCACGATCCGGGATCGCGAGGTCACCGGTGGTGTTGGCGAAGATCACCCCATCCACCGCGTTCAACCGGTCGAGGGTCAGCTTCTCGCGCACCTCGGCGTCGTCCTGGCCGTTGGGACCGCCACGGACGACGTCCACGACCGTGAAGGCACCACTGGTCTTCCCAAGGGTGGTTACCACGTTCTCAGCCGTGGGAATGGAGCTGTGACGAAAACCTTTGGTCGCCGTCACGAGGATCACCTTCTTGGGAGCGGCCTCGACGGTGGACAGAAGAGCGGCAGTAACGAGTGTGACAACAATTCGGGGAAGCATGGGTTGAGCGTGAATCGGCTCGTTGTTGAAGTCGAGCCCATCCCGGACTCACTCCTGCTGGAGACTCAGAAGTCGACGCGCCTCAGGGAGCAGGAAATGAAAATCGGTGAAGGGCTCGAACCCGATGTCCTGCCATCGTACCCGACCCTCGGCATCCACCAGGAACACCCCATGCAGCGCCGTGCCCTCGAAGTCGTCGTAGGCATGCCACTGCCTGAACGAGGCCAGCGTCGGGTCTGACGCCAACGGGAACGGAACATTCCCGTCCTTACCCGCCTTCTCACGGGTCTTCCCAAGCCCTTCCACCGTCTCGGTGCTGATGGCGACGAGGTCGATTCCCGCCTTCTGGAACCTCTCGGTCCACGGTGCCAGCAACCGCAGCTGCTCGACGCAATGCACGCAGCCACCCCCGAGGTAGAAGACGAGCAGGACCGGACGTCCCTTGAACCGCTCCAGTCCGATGGGCTTGCCGTCGGAACCGGTCACCGCCAAGGGCGGGGCCGGCTGCGGGTTCCAGCGGAACGAACCCAGGGTATCGAGCGCCGGGCGGACACCGGAATCCACCGGATAGCCGGGGGGCGGACGCCACTCTGCCGCCAACCCCGCCGCGGCAATGACCGGGGCCAGCCGCTTCACGATGGGGAGCTGGAGATCCATCCAGGCACTGAGCCCCCGCAGGGTTGCGAGGTTCGTGAGCGCCTCCGGCTTCTGACCCGCCTTCCACTGCAACTCGGTCAGCACCGCCAACGGATGCACCTGGTTCGTCCCGCCCTCCACCGCTTCCCGGGCGAGCTTCAGGGCCTGATTGGTGTTGCCGATCTGGAACCACATTGCCGCCAGGCGTTCCTTCGAGACCGTCTTCAGGGCCTCCAGCCGCTTGGAAATGTCGTTGGTCTCGCCGGCCTGAAGGTCCAGGCCCACCCGGAGTTCCTCGATGAAGTTCTCCAACGTCTCGAGCGGTTCGCTCGACCGCTTCACGGCCTCGGCCATGGCGGCGTCAATGTCCCCACGGCCCTTCTTGTCGGCCTTCGCCTTGGCCTCGGCGGTGTCGACATGCGCCTGCCGTTCCTCACGCAACAGGGCGATGGACGACTCGATGGATTGGATCTGCTCCTTGGCGCCATCCGGATTCCCCTTCCCCAGATGAGCCAGCCCGAGCAGTCGCGCGCGCCGACCCTGCTCCTCCGCAAGGACCGTTGGCTCCAGATAGGGCGTCCCGCCCAGGCGCAGGGTCTCGTCCCACAGCTCCCAGCGCAGCAGCGTCTCCATCAGACGTCGGCGTCCGTGTGAAGCCGTGCCGCGCTTCTCGTAGGCGATGCCGTTGGTCTGCTTGTCGAGGGTGTTGAAGCCAGGGTGCCGCGGCATCTCGATCATGTTCGCGGCGAGCTCCACGGCGCGCCCAGCCTGTCCGAGATAATTGTAGGTCTGCACCAACCACTCGCTGTTGTGCGCGTAGTTGTGGATCTGATCGGGAAACATCCGGTCGGCCATCAGCTGGCTGTTGTCGACCCGGACCGACGCCTCCTGCTGCCAGGCCGTGTCCGGGTAGCGCTTGAGCTTGTTGAAGGTGTGCCCCGCCATGTGCCACTGGTGGGCAACTCCCGGGGAACTCTGTCCGGACTTCGAGGCCGACGGCACGGCGCGGATGGCGGATTCATCCTTCTCCCCATCCCAGAGGTGGATCCGGTAGTGATGGGCGGGGTGCATCGGCTGTTGGGCGAAGATCTCCTTGAGCAGGGATTCAACGGCCTGAGCGCTGCCGATCGGCCACCCTTTGTAGCCGCTGTCCCAAAGGTGGAACACGAGGAAGGCCTTCGCTTCCACGTCGTCGGGGAACTCGTAGACGATGTTCTCGAGGGCCCGTGTGTACTCACGGCGCCGTTCCTTCTCGTCGCGCTTCGGGTCCTTGTGAAACTCAGCGAGGGACTCGATCCAGAGCTTCTCGTGACGACTGACCGGACCCTTGCGTTGATCCGCCTCCTGGATGAACCCCGCGGCCCGGGTTGGATTGCTGGCGTTGGCCATCGCCATGCCCCAGTAGGCCATCGCGCAGTTCGTGTCCCGGGAGGCGGATTCCCGGAACGATCGCTCCGCCTCCAGGTACCAGAAGCCGTGCAGCTGCCCAACACCCTGGAGAAAGAACGCCCGGGCCAGATCGTTGGTCGTGGTGATCTGGAACCGGATCTCAGGCATCCCAGCCATGAGACGGGCGCGATGACGCGGACCCTCGTTGAAAACCTGTCCGTGCATCGAGTGCCCTGGGTTGACGGTCTTGGCGTCATCCGGGACCGGAGCGGATCCATCGGCAGCCCGCCCGACGCAGGAGACCCAAACGCCGAGCAGGGTCACCATCGTGGTCAGCGCCCATCGAGAAGGTGTCAGGCGGCCAAGTCGTCGGGATCCAAAGGCGGACGGATCCGGGTTGCATCGGCGGTGCAGACGGGACTCAGGAAATGGGCGGATCATACGGCGGGAAGGGTCGAGACATACAGTCGACCCAGAGTTGTGACCAGCTCGCTCAACCGCCCATTCAAGGGAGATTCTCAACCCGGTAGAACCGCTGGTCCGTCCCGGGCTGGGTATCCGTCCACTCCGTCAGCTCACCCGCCGAACGGATCCCCGTCACCCGGAGCTCCCAGGTGGCCCCGTCGAGCCGGGCCCGACTCCACACCCGATAGGTCTGCCCAATCCCGCTCTCCCAGGTGATCACCGTCCGGTCCACCCAACGCTTCACGGATACGATCCGATAGTTCACCGAGGCTTTGTCGGTCGGGTCCGACCCCATGCGGTGCTCCCGGACATTGCTGTATCCATCGCCATCCGGATCCGACGCCGGTGCCGCCTCCTTGCGGGTGAACGGGCTGAAGTACCGGCGCTGGAATAGGTCATCCAGGCCATCGAAATTGAAGTCGAGGACCGGCGGGAGGATCTCGATGAAGCCATTCGCCCAGGCCGTGTGACCGTTGACGGTGAGGAAGAGGCTTCGCACGCCGGGCTGGGCGTCGGGCGCAACGGAGACGGGCACCTGCACGCGGGTGAGTTTGCGCAACGAACCCGGCTTGAACTCGGTCGGGCCAAAGGTGAGGCCTGCACCCGTGATCCGCAGCTGACCCTCCGTCGCCGCCAGATTCGGCACGTAGACCGCCACCGAGGCATTGGTCTGGCCGGGCGTGAGCTGGAGCGTGTCGTCTCCACTGCTGAAGCCCGCGGGATCCAGATACCGCCGCGTCTCCGTGATCCGGAAAGGCTGCACGCCTGCAGTGACGGCGAGGGCGCGGGAGGTGACCTGACCCGCCGTCACCACGACCCCATCCACCGTGAGCGGGAGAAATTCCGGTGCGACTCCGGCAAACTCCATGGCTGTCGTGACATCCAGATCCTCACCGCGAACCAGGTAGGCGTCGTGGCCGAAGTTGCCCGGATCCAACGGCGTGACCCGGCTTCGATAGGTTCCCGCAGGCAATCCCCCGACCTCATACGAGCCACCCGTCCGGCTCACCGCTGATCCGAGAAGACGCCCCTCGGAGTCCTCCACCACCACCACCGCCCCCTTCACACCAACACCGCCGGAGGTGACGGTCCCGACCAGACGCCCCGTGCCACCAGTGGCTTGGCCATAGACAGAGCGGATGCCAGTGAGTTCGTCAGACGACAAACCCGCACTCGAGCCAACGCCATCGGCGATATGCCAGAACATCGTGGATCCCCCAACCGCGGCATGGTTGAGACCCAGGAGATGCCCGATTTCATGGAGGGCGACTGTCTCGACGTGGTTCACGGCCGAGCGGCTCGGGTTGAACTCGGTGATCCACTGGAGATCCCGATTCAGGACGATGTCCGCCTCGGCAATGATTTCATCCGCAGTGCTGCCCGACAGGACTGTCAATCCGGCCACGCCCGACGGAAAGAAAAGGGATCCCCCATCCAGCGTCCGGTTCGATGGCAGCCAGACCACCATGTTGATCCCGTCGAGACTGTTGATGTCCTGAACCCCGCTGACTGGCGAGGCCTCCTCGAATGTGTACCGGATGCCGGGAACCGACTGCCAAATCGCAAACGCGTCGCGGATCGAATTGAGTTCCCGCTCCCGGTTCGCCGCGGACCACGCCTCGGTCGAGAGGTGATACCGGATCGCGAGGGTCTGGGGATTCTGGTCCGGGAACAGGTTGGTGTCGTAGAAATCGAGATTCCACCGGAGCGGCTTGCCGTTCGGCCCGCGCTGATAGACAGCCGCCGGCACCAGCGTCTGCGTCAGCAGGACGACCAGCATGACGAGGGGAAACCGACTCATTCAGCACCTCCCGATTGAACCTTGGGGCAGACCTCCTCGCGCAGGGCCTGGAGACCCATGGGTTTCGCACCACCCACCCCGAGGATGCCGTTGCCAACTCGCACTCCCTCCGCGTCGCGGGTCACGGAGAACTTCCCCTGGCTCAACGGAGCCACCACCCAATCTCCCGCCGGAGTCCTCACGAGAAAGAGAACGACCTCTTCGCCGGGCCTGAACTCCGGCTCGCCAACAACGCGCACCCAACGTTCGCCCAGGACCCCGCTGGCCTGGACGACCGTCACTCGGGGTTCCGCAGGACCTTTCCAGGTGTCGTCCACCACCACCTCAACCCGGGTCCGAAGGCGTCCGTCACCACCCTTTACCGTTTCGATGGACTCGACACGGCCATGGACCACGCGATCAGCCCTCTCGGTGATGGACCGAAGACTGAAGGACGGTATCTGTGTCGCGTCGAGCGAGGAGAATCCCAGGAGAATCGACAGCGTCACAGCGACCCGGGTCGCCACACATCGGGATACCACACCCATCCCTGTCCGGGGCGGGAAGACATCAAGGCTGGGGCGGCTGTTCATGTCTGGGTCTTGAATCCCTCGCGGGTTCCGGCCCCGGGAGAACCCAAGGAGGATCCGCATCCGAACTCATGGATGCGTCCGTCCCTCAATTCCAAGACCCGGTCGACCCGCTCCAACGTAGCGACGCGGTGAGCCACGATCAACACGGTGCGCCCACGACACAGATCCTGGAGTCCCTTCAGCACCTCCTGTTCGCTGGCGACGTCGAGGGCGCTGGTCGGCTCGTCGAGCAGCAGGACGGGAGCATCCTTCAGGAAAGCCCGCGCGAGGTTGATCCGCTGCTTCTCGCCGACGCTCAGCCGGGCTGCCCCTTCCCCCACCCGGGTGTCCAGGCCCTGCGGCAGTCGGTCGATGAATCCGATGGCGAACGCCTTCCGAGCCGCCTCCCGAATCCTCTCCCGCGTGGCGTCCGGACATCCGTAGGCAATGTTCTCCGCCACGGTGCCCGGCAACAGGACCGGTTCCTGTGGCACCACCGCCACCTGCCTCCGAAGCCAGCCCCGCGGCAGACTCCGGAGCCCGACACCCCCCAACCGGACCGTTCCTGCGTCGGGATCCAGCAGCCGATTCACCATCTGCAGCAAGGTCGACTTCCCGACACCGCTTGCCCCGATGATCGCCACGGTCTGGCCGCTCCCCACCCGGAATCCAACCTCTCGGAGGACCGGATGGTCCGGCGTGTAGGCAAACCCAACCCCGTCGAACTCAAGACTCCAATCCGTCGGCGGCTCCGAGGGCGTTTCAGATGAACCCGAAGCGGTCAGCCCATCCGCCGACGCCTCATCCATCCACTCCAACACCCGGCACGCCCCGGCACGCGCATCGCTCAGGGTGGCCCCGAGATGCGACAGCTGGGTCAGTGGCTCGTACAGCTGGGCCAGGTAGGCAACGAACACCATCATCTGCCCCACGGTCAGGATTCCCGATCGAACCTGACCCGCTCCAAGAAGCGCGATGAAAGCGGTGCCCACGGCAAGGATGGTCCCGACGGCGGTGAGGTAGAACAGTTCCAAGCGATGTTGGTCTGATCGGGCCACACAGGCGTTCCCGACCTGCCCTCCAAACCGGGTCTTCTCCACCGCCTCTCCTGTGAAACTCTGGATCACCGGGAGGTGGGCCAGGGTCTGCTGCACCGTCGACGCGATCGCGGCATCCGCCGACTGGGACCGCGTGGAGCGTGCCGTCATCCGACGGCCGAGGGCCCGCATGACCACCAGGAGGAAGGGGATCGTCCCCAGCGCCACCCAGGTCAGCACCGGACTCATCCGCACCATGACCGCCACCATCGCGACGACACCCAGCGTGGACGAGAGGAACCCGAAGACCCCCTGGGTGAACAGCGTCTGGAACGCATAGACATCCCAGGTGGACCGGTAGATGAGATCCCCTGCATGGGAACCCTGCACCCGACGAAGCGACAGGCCGAGGAGAAGATCGAAAACGCGTTCCCGAACCCGGGCCAGACCTCGGAGTCCAATTCCAATGACCAGAGCCTGTTGGAGCGAGCCGAGGGCGGTGTGGCTGATGGCGAGGAGTGCCAGCATCAGGACCAGGGTCGCCGGATACCGATCTGTCCCGACCCATGACAACCCCGGCCAGAGACGACCGGTCGCAAGGTGGTCGATGAGCAACGCCAACGGCCAGGGCTTCAGAACACCGAGCAGGGTATTGAGACACAGCAGCCCAAGCCCCCCGAGGATGCGGGGACCGTCCGGAGTGAAGAACACTCGGGCGCGCCAGAGGGTGTCCATGCGAAGATCCCCGCGAACCTCACCGAAAATGGGTTCCCATCGCGAGGCCTTTCACCGGTGTCGATGACACGGCGGCGGATACGTTCCCGGTAAGAGGCTGAGCACCATAAAGGGCTCGCGTTCATGCCGAATCCACCTCGACACTTTCCGGATCCTCCAATGCACCGCCAACCACCTGGACTGATGTTCCTGCTGCTGCGTCCCTTGGCCTTCTGGATAGCGCTCGTCACGATTCATGCGGAACGGCTGCGCGATGGGAGCTTCGAGGGACCGCCAGATGGGGGTAACAAGCCGGCTCCGAAGAGCAGCATGACCTACTCCCCAACGGGTCTTGCTTGGAATTTCAGTCGAGGCGCTGGCATCCAGTTGGCGGCGGAACGCGATGTTCATTTCTATGTGCCTGGCAATCGGGCACCAGACGGGGTCTGGATCGCCTTCCTTCAGGGCGAGAAAGCCCGGATCTCCCAGCGATTCCCGATTCCAACCGCTGGGCCTCACCGCATCCAGTATTTTGTGGCGGGTAGAGATCAGGACCCGCCTTTCGGTGGAGACACCCAATATGAGATCCGGGCCAACGGGAGACGCATCGCGTTCGAGGCCACCTACAGTCACCAACCTTGGACTCGGCGCTTTGCCGACTTCACCGCGGTGGCGGGGACAAATCTCCTCGAGTTCATCGTGGTTTCACCCCGCCAAAACGCAGCGGCGCACCTGGCCGGTGCCGCACTGATGCTGGACGCCGTTTCTCTGGAATCGCCCCAGGCTTCCTTGACGACTGCATCCAGGCCTCCCAATTCCAGTCCCCCTACTTTTTCCACCTCCTCAGACCGCGGCCAGGCTGGCGACAGTGATACCTCCTTGGCGGTATCCGGGGCGCCCCCAAGCATTCCCACGGCTGTCACCGAACCAAGCCGGCCACTTCGAGATCACGAACCCCCGTCGCCGCCTGGAAAAACCCGAGCTCGGATCCCTTGGGTTTGGATTCTCTTGGTTCTGGCAGTGGGTCTCTTGCTGGGTCTAATGCCGCGGCTTTGGGTTGCACTCAAGCGCTCGGATACCTGAATCCGGTTCAGGGACTCGTGACCCGATAGAACCCACTGGAACCACCGACCTCGACCGGGATGACCTCCGGCACACCGGAAAGGGTCCCGCTCCGGATCAGACTCCAGGCGGGTGATGACAGACTCGGGCTCCACTCCACCCGGACACTTCGCCCCGCCTCACCCGTCACCGTCAGGCGCAGCGCTCCAGGGGGGCCCGAAAGCGACACGGTCGGCACTGTGGGGGCCACCGGCTGGGGATCGCTGAGGTCGGGGATGCCATTGGCATTGGCATCGTTCAGGTCCACCACGAAGACATCCCAGGCGTCGAACTCATCCTGGAATGGTGTTGCCGGCTGGCCGTCCAGCAGGAACAGGGAGCCGGCGTACCAGGGTCGGCTGGCAATGCGGTCGAGAAACAGCTCCACGCCTTCGACGTCCCTGGATCCCAGGACCTCGAAGTCCACCCCGCCAGCCGCGATCCAATGGGTGTTGACCCGCTCCAGCGTGCGGGCATCCCGGACGATCAGAGGCATTGGGCCCTCAAAGTGTCCCGATCCACCAAGGCGCGGAAGCTGCACCCGGGCCTCCACCCGGGTGGTTCCGACGGCCGCTGGGGTGTAGGTGAGCGAACCTCGGTAGTGGAGCACCTCGAATCGGTGCAGGAATTCGAGGTCGGTGCCGGCTTCGAAGGGCGACGGCATCCGAAGCGTCAAGGTGCCCTCGGCTGAACCCGCCATGCGATTCCACCGGGCCGCCACGGGTTCGACCCCCAGGCCCACATCCACGGTTCCCTGGGTCGTCGCCGACACCGCCTGGTCCACTTCGAGGAAGTCGGTGATGAAATTCAGGTTCAGATCCCCGGCCTTCGGGATGTCCACCTCGATGACCCCGATCCACTCGAGACCCAGTTCAACGCTGCGGATCCGGATGTTGCTCGTGTAGCCAAGGGTGCCGTTGTAGGGAAACCACTCGCCGTTGATCGATCGGAACTCTCCAAGGTCGTTGATGTCGGTCGTGAATTCCCCAATGCAGTCCGACGCGTTCCCACCGCTGGGATCGGGAACCGCCTGGGCCGGACGGACCACGAACGACTGGCAGACGAGATTCATCGCCGCCTCGTTGCCCTCGAGCACCCTGGGAAGCCAGAGCCCCAAGGCGCACAGCACAACACCGATTCGCCTCATGGACCCAACAGACCCCGGAGACACCCTCGGGTCAACGACAGGATCCGCGGTGGACCCGTTCCCCATAGTCCCGCAACAGCGGGACTTCCCCGGTGGGTTGTGCAGTGCCCTGCGCAACCTGGCCGCAGCCAGCCTCCCCGGGGGTTGCCCACTTCCAACGCTCAGACCCTCCTCTGCGGTTGACCTCACCCCACTCGGCACCTGCCCCAGCCCAGCCTCGCACCTCGCAGGATAGGTGCTGTCGCACCCAGTGATGCAGGGCACTGCATCACCCACCACAGTCAACCCTGTGGCTCCGCCACCCCACAAACACGCCCAACACAGCTCCCCAGACAAAGTGGACCCGGGATTTACCCCAGTCATAGGGCAGCGTGGAGCCCCAGGGGCTCGAGGGTCTGACGCAGTGGTCAGCGACGCTGGCGATGGACGAGACAGTGCACACGGGCCAGACTGGGTCACAGGTAACGGCGACACGTACACGCGATGCCTTCCCTCCCATGGGCAACGTCCTCCAGAAGGCGCTGGGCGACCGGGTAGTCCCCGTGAACGGTTGCGGTCTTCAGCAGCTTCGGCACCTCGCGCCGGGAGGAATCTGACCCGGCTCGCAGCAGGATCGCCGAAAGCAGATACAGGGCCTCCTCCCGTCCGTTGTCACAGATGTGATTGGACACGATGGCGCGCCGATACATCGCCTCCGCCGAGACCAGGTCACGCCGGACACCCGCTCCATGCTGGAGGCAATAGGCGTCATCCACCATGGCGTCGCCATCCCCAACCATCGCGGCCTTCCTGAACCATTGTGCCGACAGCCTCGTCCGACCCAGAACCCGGTAGGCCACCGCAATGTTCGAGAGGGCCGTTCCGTCGCCTTGAGCCGCTCTGGGTCGCCACTTGCGAATGTCACGTCGCCAACGGTCCTCGGTGGTCATGGTCTTGGGTTTGGCTCCACGCCCCGGTCTCAGCGGGGATTAGGGGGATTAGGGACAGGTCCTTGGTCCGTTCAAGGATCCCTGCAAATCACAGCACAGGGGCGCCGGTGACCGGAGCAATGCATGACCTCATCGACTCCCGGGAACAGGAGTACGCCCACAGCTTCGCCCCCAGTCCCCCATTGCCTTCAGCGGGGCCTACTCCGATCACGCGTACAGGTTCGCAGTCGTTGGGGCGATGGGGGCGTTTCGACAGGTCAATCCAACGTGTCGATTGAACTGAGATTTTTCGATATGTATTGGCGAACTGTCGAAACCGGCAACACGACGTTGCGCGTTGCCCGAAGCTCAGGACCGCAGAGCAAGGCCGACGGGCTGACGCCCGCTCATGACCTGACCCTCCATCTCGAGGACCTGTCCCCAAACCAGTGACCGAATCGGTGATTCGGTGAGCCAGAGCACCACGCCAAGGCGGGATAGATGACCTGCCCCCGAAACATCACCCATTTCGGTTTATGAAACTCGAAAAGCGTGACCTGTGGGAGAGCCCCACGTAGGTTTTGACAGTGGGATATTCCCACGCTTTGCTAAGTAAGTGACCTACCTCGTCGATTCCAAAAGAAGAGTGACCCTACCCCCGGGGGTGCCTCCGGGCTCTGCAGTCGTCTATGAGCCGGAGGGCGAAGGTTGCTGGCGGTTGGTGGTGCTCCGCCGTCCGGCACGTCCGAAGCCGTCCGTTGCCCGGAGAGCCTATGTTGACGCTCGCCGGATCCGCGGGATCAACCTGGATCAGCCGGCCTTCCCGGTTTGGTGAACCGTGCGCGCCCTGCTCGATTCCGGAGTGTGGTTCCGAAGGTACCACCGGCTGCCCATGTCAGCTGCCCTGAGGAAGACTCTTACCGGGGTCACAGAGTGGCACCTCGCGTCGATCAGCATCGCGGAGATTCTCTATAAGTGGCGCCACCGGGGTCTGCCGGTCTCGAACCCCGATGAATGGATGGAAGACTCCTTGAGCGGCCTGACCGTGCAGCCTCTGTCGGCATCCATCGCCCGAAGGGCGGCTCTCTGGGAATGGCCACACGGGGATCCGGCAGACCGGATCATCGCGGCCACCGCAGCTGAACTCGAGTTGACGCTCGTCCACACGGATGAAGTCCTGAGAGACCTCGCTGGCTTCAACCAGGTATTCTGCCGAGGCACAGGCCGGTAGGACGGAACGGGCGGAATGGCGATCACCGGCATGATCCGCAATGGATGACCCGGCCCCAAGCCACGACCTACCCCCGTCCGGCGTACTTCCCAGTCCGGGACGGATCCGTGTTGGACCTCCCCACCTCCGGGTGAAAGTCTCCGGGACATCCTCCCGTGACGTCCTATACCCGTTCCCTTAACCGCTCAGCCGCTACCTCAAGGGTCTGTCCCCAAGTGGCACCTTCCATCCAAGGACCTGGCCCGGAAACCACCCAGCACAGCTCAATTCCATCCGTAAGTGCCTGACCCTCAAAACAAGGACCTGGCCCCAAGCCATTATCCTCGGTCCAACCAATGACCTGGCCCTCGCCTAAAGGGCCTGTCCCCAAACGACACCCATGACCCGTCCTCAGACGGCAAGCCCTGTTCAACCGGAACCCTGACCCATGACCTGGCCCCAAACCGTCACCCATAAGGGCATGACTAAGGACCTGGCCCCATCCGAAGAACCCCGGTCTAACTGATGACCTGTCCCCCATGCGAAGGACCTGTCCCCAATTCCATCCGTAAGTGCCTGACCCTCAACACAAGGACCTGGCCCCAAGCCATTACCCTCGGTCTAACTGATGACCTGTCCCCCATGCGAAGGACCTGTCCCCGAATCGTGGGTCAGCTCCTGATGGGAGTCCTGCTGGGGAGCCTCCCTACTGCCCCGGAGGCCTCGGATCTCTCCGCCATCCGCGTGCCCAATGGATTCAGTGTCGAAACCGTTGCCGATTCCCCCTTCGTGAAATACCCCATGCTGGGTGGGTTCGACCCAGACGGGCGCCTCTACGTCTGCGAAAGTGCCGGGAAGAATCTCGATGAAGCCGGGATGCTTCGGGAACGACCCAACTTCATCAGCCGGCTCGAAGACTCCGACGGCGACGGACGGTTTGATCGCAAGACGGTGTTCGCCGACCAGATGACCTTCCCGGCCGGAGTGCTGTGGCACCAAGGAGCCGTCTACGTAACCAGCCCCCCGTACCTGTGGCGTCTGGAGGACACCAATGGCGATGGGGTTGCGGATCGACGGGACCCGATCGTCGGGACCTTCCGGTCGCTGGGGCACGCCGGCGACATCCACGGACCCTTCCTCACTCCCGACGGTCGACTGGCGTTCACCGACGCCCCACTCGGACATGAGATCAAGGACCGTCAGGGACAGGTCCTCCACAAGGGAACTGCCGCCCGGGTGTTCCTGTGCGATCCCGATGGCTCCCAGCTGGAAACCTTCTGCGGCGGTGGCACCTACAATCCCATCGAGGTCGCCTTCACCCCAACCGGCGAGATGCTCGGGATCATGACCTGGTACAATCCCGACGAGGCCCGGCACGACGCCCTCGTCCATTACATCCTCAACGGGGTGTACCCGCGACGAGTCGACGCCTGGATCAATGAATTCCAGCAGACCGGGCCTCTCATGCCGGCCCTCATCCGATACGGCCTGGTCGCCCCCTCCTCAATTGCCCGATACCGGTCCGATGCCTTCGGAAGTGCCTACCGCGACACCTACTTCATCTCGTTCTACAACACCCATCGCATTGACCAGATCGTCCTCGAACGCGACGGAGCCACCTTCAAAGCCCGTCAGATCCCGTTCCTCGAATCCTCCAATCCGGATTTCCGGGCCTGCGACGTCATCGAAGACGCCGATGGCAGCCTGCTGGTCATCGACACCGGCGGCTGGTTCGTCAATGGGTGTCCCAGCGCCCAGGTCGCCAAACCCGAACGTCTAGGAGCCATCTACCGGATCCGGAGGGAAGGTGCCGTGGTCCAGGATCCCAGGGGGCGGGCTCTGGACTGGAACGCTGCCCCACCGACCACCCTCGCAGCCCGTCTTGCGGATCCACGACCTGCAGTCCAGGACCGGGCCGTCGAGCTCCTCGGCCGCCCCAACCCGGAGTCTTTGGGGACCCTGCGAGCGGTATTGACGCAATCCACCAACCCCGAGGTCCGGATCCGAGCCCTCTGGGCCCTTGCCCGACACCGCACCCCGGAGGCGCACGGGGTGATCCGACAGGGATTCAGGGACCTGTCCCTCGAGGTCCGACTCGCGGTGGAACGAACCGTTGGAAGTGACCGCGACGCCGCCAGCCTTCCAGAACTCCTCCACACCCTCCGCTCCGAATCTCCCGCCGAACGCAGGGAAAGCGCATCGGCCCTATCGCGTCTTGGCAACGTCGAGTGCGTGCCCGCGGTCCTCGACGAACTCGACCGCGCCACCGATCGCTTCCTCGAGCACGCCCTGATCGACGCCCTGATCCAGTCCGGCGATGAACCCTCGTTGTCCGATGGACTTCGTCGCCCCTCCCCCGCGGCGCGTCGCGGAGCCCTCATCGCGCTGGATCAGAAGACCGGGAAAGGTCTCCGCCCAGACCAGGCCCGGCTGCTCCTCGCAGATCCGGACACCCGGGTCCGCCAACGCGCGGTGGACGCCATCGCCCGCCGCCCCCAATGGGTCCAGGAAGCCGTGGGACAACTCCAATCATGGCTGACGACCTCGAACCTCGATCCCGAGGGCCAGGCCTCGTTGCGGCATCTTCTCTCGGGACTCTGGAACCAGGAGCCAGTCCGCACCGTCGCCGCGGCTGCCCTCGCCTCACCCTCCACCACCCCGGACCGCCGTCGCCTCGTGCTCCAGGTCTGGGCCCAGGATGGGCAACCCAAGGCGTTGAAGGATTGGCAGGGACTGATCCGGACCACGCTCGACAGTTCCGATGACACCCTCCTGATGGAGGGCCTGTCCCTTGCCAGGGCCGCCCGGACCCATCTCTGGAACGAGTCGATCACCCGGGTGGCCCTGAACCCCGATCGAGCCCCAGCAGTCCGCCTCCGTGCCGCCGACACCCTCAGCACTGGCGCGCCGCTCCCGGACCCCATCCATTCGATGGTGGTCGAGGTCGCCCGCCAACCCGCGACCACCCACGCAATGCTCCGACTCCAGGCAGCCCGGCTTCTCGGACAGGTTCCCGGAACCTCCGATCAGCTGTGGCTCCGGACCGAAGTCGTCGCCCAGGCCAACGGAGTGGAATTGACCCAGTTGCTGCCGGCATTCGAGCGCCCGCTGGGCGATGCGACAGCACTCGACCTCGCCGCTGCGCTCGACCGGTCCCCGGGCCGTGATGCGCTTTCGGTGGGGGTCCTGGAACGGATCGCCATCGCCGCGGGTCCCTCCACCTGGAAGGCACTCACCCCCATGCTGACCCGCCTCCACTCCCGTCAAAGCGGGACAGAGGAACGCTACAAAGCGTGGACGCCATCCCTCACTGGCGGGGATCCCGAGGCGGGACGCCGGGTCTTCCACGATACCCGATCCGGATGCGCCCTGTGCCACCGGATCGCCGGCGAAGGTGGAACCCTCGGACCCGACCTCTCGACCATCGGGGAGGTCCGAACCCGACGCGACCTGCTCGAATCCATCCTGTTTCCCAGCGCGTCCTACGCCCGCGGCTACGAGCCGATCGAGGTCGTGCACCGGGATGGCGAACGGGATACGGGTGTCCTGCACCAGGAAACGGAACTGGCGGTCGAGCTCCGCCTGGCCGACCACTCACTCCGACGCATCCCAAGGAACGAGGTCCAGTCGCTTGGGATCGGTTCGCAATCGCTCATGCCCGAAGGGTTGGAGGGATCCCTTTCGGTCGACACGATGCGGGACCTTCTCGCGTTCCTCGAATCCCTTGAGGGTAGCACGCCCTGAATCCTTCACCCAGCGGTCGATGCGGGCTTTCCACCTCTCTGAATCCGCCGGCCGTTCAGCAGCCAGCCGATCCAGGTGCCTCGGACCAGGTAGTGGTAGGAGACGAGAAGAACGCCGATCAACGAGGCGCTCAGGATCAGCCACTTGAGCATCGGTGACAGATCCCACGGACGGATTAGGGACTGAAACAAGGCGACCAGCGGATGGTGCATGATGTAGAGCCAGTAGGCGGAGTCCGCGAGGTAGCGGATCGCCGGATTCTCCCCACTGAGGTAGCGGCGGAAGAGCCCCATGGACCCAAAGCACATCATCCAGGCGAAGAGGATCTGGGAGACCCCGGACACGATTGGATGTTGCTCCATGGTGGCCAATCCAAGCGGGAACAGCACTGCGTTCGCCCCAACCAGCAGCCAGACCCAGCCTCGCCCCAGCCGACCCTCCACATCCCTGGACTCGAAGTAGAGGGCGCCGACCGCGAAGAAGATGCCGTAGTAGACCACAAGATGCGGCTGCGGGATCAGCCCAACGGGCGTGTCCGGTCCAAAGTTCGGTCCGAACGGCGCCATCCAAAGCTGGGGAGTCAGAGTGATTGGCACCAGGACCAGCGGCCAGGCCGGGGACAAAAGCCAGGCGTGGGGAATCCGAGGCAGACCCAGCCGCCCCCACACCGACACCGCCAGCGCAAAGAAGCCGACCAGCCAACAGAGGAACCAGAGGAACCACAGGTGGTCGAAGATGGACCCCAGGACCAGATGCCATCGTTTCGAGCCATCCCCGCCGGAGATGCGAGCGGACCCCTTCACCTCGAATTGCTCGGAGGCCAGAAAGTCTCGATAGGCCCGTCGACTCGCCGTGAGGAGATCCTCCTGGACTCCGGGCGATACCGATCCGCCCGATGCCTTCGTTTCGTCAGGATGACCCGCCCCATTCCGGGAGAGCTGTTGCCGGCATAGCTCTCGACGCTGTCGAAACGTCGTCTCATCCGCCGGGACGGGGATCCGCAGGAACTGGGCGATGCCCCGAACGTCGGACCAACTCCCGCGCGTGGCCTCCAACGGGGTCGAACCCGAGTTGTCCTTCACCCGGACCTCCGCCCCACGCTCGATGAGGATCTGCAGCACCTCGGGATGGGCGAAGAAGGCCGCCGAATGCAGGGCACGATGGCCGCCGGCACTCGGCTTGTTGACCTCAGCGCCCTTGTCGAGGAGCAGTCGGACCGCCTCGGGGTTGTTGTAGTGGGAGGCCCATGACAGCGCCGGATCCCGGATCTCCGGATCCACCTCGTTGGGATCGGCTCCCGATTCGAGGAGCTCACGGAGGCGGACCAGATCTCCCTTTCGGATGGCCTCGACCATCTCGGAACGGACCCCCGGTTGGGAGAACCGAATCGCGTCCTGCGCCTGGGCCCGACTGCGCGCCCAGCCCACACACCAGTCCTGGATGGGAAGAACGGTGACGACCCCTGCGAGCAGCGGCAGGAACACCCGGAGGAACCGCTGCCTCAGCAGCGCCGTCAGCCCTCGCCCCCGCCAGAGCATCATCGTGAAATAGCCGCTGACGTAGATAAACAGCGGCATCCGGAAGCCGTGGACCCAGCCGACGAAGCCCAGCAACGCCTCGTTGCGCTTCCAGTCGCTCACCATCCAGCCCGTCGTGGCGAACGGGAGAGAGGCGTGGAAGACCACCCCCAGCAGCATCGCGAACGCCCGGAGCGCATCGAGATCGTGTCGGCGTTGGGGAGGCGTCGCGGGGGTTCGGTCCACTATCGCAAAGGATGGGCGGCACCCAGCGGATGCGTCGAGTGGAATTCCCCCCGTGGAGGGAAGGATTCCCAAACGAGCGTCACCACGTTCTGATCCCCGCGTGCGATCGGCGATCACCCTGGGCCTCGGAGTGCTCGCGCTTGCAGCGACGCTGCAGGCCGAGGTCTCGCCCGCAGAGGTCGACCCATTCCGTCGTCCCTGGATCTCCCAGCTCCAGCCCAGTCCGGACGGCCGCTGGATCGGCGGCCTCGTCTCAACGCCCACTCCAGGCTGGGCCTGCTGGTCGGTCCTGGAACCCTGCACCCCGCCTCGGATCATCCCCGGCAGGATCTCGGAATTCACCTGGCTGGGCTCGAACTCCGTGGTGTGGGTCGACTCAAGCCAGCACCCACCCACCTGGACGCATTTGGCCCACCCCGTGGGGGACGCCACCCCGTGGCAGCCCCCTGGATCGGTCGACTGGATCCGGATCCTGCGTCCGAACCCACCGCTTCCCGACGCAGTCCTGCTGGAAGGAGATTCCAGGCGCCGCAACCAAGGCCTCTTCTCCTCCGGGCGCTTAGAGGTGTTCCGCGTTTCGATGTCCGCCACGGAGCCGGAGCGCCTGACCCGAAATCCCGGTCACGTGGCCACGTGGATGACCGATGCCGGCGGGCAGGTTCAGCTGGCCCTCGAACGGCGCGGGACCCAACAGCGGGTTCTCGAATTTCCGGAAGGATCCCGGTCCAAGGGCCAGGTCCGGCTGACCTTGGATCTCCAGCACGACACACCCCGCTGGCTCGCGGTGTCGGCCGACGGCTCCAAGGTCTGGTTCGCGGCTCGGATGGGACGGAACACCCGCGGGGTCCATGAGCTCAGGCTGGGTTCGGACGAACCACCCCGGCTCGTGGTCTCCAACCCGGATTTTGATGTCGAGGGTCGTGCGATTGTGGACCGGGACACGCTCGTGGCACTGGTGACCGAGGAGCGGGTGCCCACGACGCGATGGATGGATTCCCGGTGGGCGCAGGTTCCGGATAGCCTGGGGTTCCCTGTCGCCCTTCTGGAGGAAGGGCGGACGGGACTCTTCTGGAAACCCGCGCCGGACGGAGGGGGCGAGGCTTGGATCGTTCCTCGCCCGGACCAGAACCGCCCCCATTCCCGGCTCGCCCCGATCCCGGGGATTCCGGTGACCCAACACCCAGCCGCCACGCCGCTCGAAGGCTGCACCCGGGATGACCTCCGGTGGACCGGCTATCTCTCGATGCCAGGATCCACCGATTCCACCCCTCCACCGCTGGCGGTCCTGGTCCATGGAGGACCCTGGGAACGGGACTACGCAGCAAATCCTCCGGAAGCGGAGTTCCTGATCCGCCGGGGCTGGGCCGTGCTCCGGGTCAACTACAGGGGATCCGATGGGTTCGGTCGCCGGCATCAGGAACAGGGTGCCGGACACTGGCGACAGGCGGCCCAGGATCTGATCGACGCCACCCGCCAGGTGCTGGATTCCAAGGCCATCGACCGGGAACGGGTCGTGATCTGCGGTGCCAGCTTCGGGGGCTTCCTGGCGGCGTTGTCACTGACCGAGCCCAACACCCCTTTCCATGCGGCGGCATGCCTCAACGCGGTCTTCAACCTCGACGTCTGGCTCCGGCAGGCCCCAGCGGAGGCGAGCCCTCAACAACGACGAGTGTACCGATCCTTCCTCCGTGGAGAGCAACGACCCGATTCCGAGGCGATGCGGGTCGATCCCAGAAAGATCCACCGTCCTCTCTGGCTGGGCCATACCGTCGACGACAACCAGGTATCGGCCGATCAGTCCCGGAGGCTCGCACAATCCCTCCAGGATCTCGACCGCCCCGTCTGGCTGACTCTGTGGGCCTCCGGGGGACACACCCTCGGCACGCCCTCGAACCGCTCCGACTGCTGGGATCAGGCCGAGCGATTCCTGAGGGATCAGGGTCGCCGTTAGCCCCGGAGTTCCACGCTTGATCGCACCTTCGGGTTGGCTTTTCATATCGGGATTCGCCGATGTGTTTTTCCACAGTCCAGGACCTTGTGAATGTTGCAAAATCCCTTTCGGATCCAAACCGGGTCCGGATTGTGGAGGCCCTCCGACAGGGCGAGCTCTGCGTCTGCGAGCTCTGTGACGCGCTGGATCTGACCCAATCCACGCTGTCGACCCATCTGCAGGTGATCCGGGCGGCAGGGATTGTCCGATCTCGGAAGGAGGGGAAATGGAGCTACTACGCCCTGACCCCGGCGGCCGCGACGATGATCGACACCTGGTTCCATCCCTTCCGAAGCGCCATCCGCCGTGATGCGCCGCTCGTGCGGGATCGGAAGCGGCTGAAGCAGCGGTTGGAACTCCGCCAATCCGGGATCTGCTGTGTGGGCTTCAACTGCCGGGGGAAGGCGCGCAGCGGGAGGACCTCGTGAGACGAGGGCTTGCCGAGTTCCTGGGGACGTTCGTTCTCGTGTTCGCCGGGACCGGGGCGATCGTGGTGGACCAGACACAGTCCGGGGTCGTGACCCATCCCGGGATCGCGGCGGTGTTCGGGCTCGTCGTCGCGGCGATGATCTACACGTTTGGCGATGTGAGCGGGGCTCACCTCAACCCGGCGGTGACACTGGCATTCACCGCGGCGGGACGGTTCCCGGCACGCGAGGTCCCCCTCTATCTCGCGGCCCAGATCCTCGGTGCCACCACCGCGAGCGCGCTGCTGTCCCATCTGTTCCCAGGGTCGAAAACGCTCGGGGCGACGCTCCCCGCGGGATCCGCCGGACAGAGCTTCATCTTGGAGGTCGTGCTGACCCTCATCCTGATGCTGGTCATTCTCCAGGTGTCCACCGGAGCCCGGGAGAAGGGGATCACGGCCGGGATCGCGATCGGCGCGACGGTCGGACTCGAAGCCCTCTTCGCCGGACCGATCTGCGGGGCCTCCATGAACCCGGCCCGCTCCCTCGGCCCGGCGCTTGTCTCAGGGCGCCTTGGAGAGATCTGGATCTACCTCATCGCCCCCACGGTCGGCGCCCTCCTCGCCCTCCCGCTCCACCACATCCTCCATCCGCCCACCCCATCAACCCCATCCAAGGACACCCCATGACCGTGCGCGAACTCCGTGGACACCTGGAACGGCATCCCGACAAGGGCATCCAGTTCCGGCTCCCCGAAGGCACCGGACTCGCCACCCACGCGCCTGTCTCCGAGGTTGCCCGGATCGAGAAGCGGTTCATCGACTGCGGCGGTGTCCTCCGAAACGACCGGTTCTGCCGGCTCCAGACCTGGGTCGCAGACGACGTCGACCACCGTCTGGGCGCGGCCAAACTGCTCGGCATCCTCGACAAGGCGAAGGGCATCCTGGAAAGCGAGGACCTTGATGTGGATGTCGAACACGAGGTGGGATTCGTGACCCAGATGCCGCTGAAGTCGATCCTGGTGGAGGGCGACTGTCTCACCCTACAGCTCGAGCATCGTCACACCGACTGCCTCGCCCAGGACCGATGCCTGCCGAAGCCCGCACCGGCGGAAGCGATCGGTTTTCGGAAGCCCACGCCACGTTCGTGAGGAAGTCATCCCCCCATCCCACTCCCCGATGAGCAAAACCGCCTCCGCACCCCTGATCCTCGTCCTCTGCACCGGCAACTCCTGCCGGAGCCACATGGCCGAGGGCCTCCTCCGCGCCGCAGCCGGCAACCACTTCCGCGTGGCCAGCGCGGGCAGCAAGCCCAGCGGCTATGTCCATCCCCTGGCCATCCGGGTGCTGTCCGAGATCGGCATCGACATCTCAGCGCATACCTCCAAGCACATGGATGAATTCCTGGGGCAGGACGTGGAGACGGTGATCACGGTCTGCGGGAACGCCGACCAGGTCTGTCCGCGGTACCCGGGACAGGTGAACCATCACCACTGGCCCTTCGACGATCCGGCCCATGCCGTGGGAAGCGAGGAGGAGCGTCTGGAGGTGTTCCGTCGGGTCCGCGACGAGATCCGCCGGGTGTTCGAGGCCTACTGGCAGGGGCGCCGGGACGAGGCCCGTCGCCCCTGAGGCTTTGGTCGTCAGGAATCCACTCGCCTCCATTCAGGGTGGTTGGACCCATTGGGCCGCAGCACCGCCGTTATCATAATCCGGCCGAGCTCCAGCCCCCCGAATCTCCAGTTGGCCGGGAACCTGCTCTCCATCGAATTCAAAATGGCGACACTCCTGCCTGAACCGGTTTTCAGAAGGCACACTCTCCGACATCCGACCACCGAGAACCTCACAGCCGGGGGGTGCTTGCCATCGCAACTCCAAGGAAAGCCCCCGGTGGCATCCCACCCGCAAGCAGGTCCCCACCGACCAGCTCCCACCATCCCCAACCAACCCAGTGCAATGTCCGACAAGAGCAACATCCTCACAAAAGAGTGGAAAGCCCATCTTCTGGCCCAGGCGGACAAACTCGTCGCCAACGCCGATGCGAAGCCGTTCCGACACTCCATGGTCGACAGCTTCCTGCCTGCCGACCTGCTGCCCCTCGTCTACCAATAGTTTCCCGAGTTCGATTGGGAACACTGGTTCGTCTATTCGAACAAGCTCGAGGACAAGAAGGCGCTCAACGATTGGAACAAGTTTCCCAAATATACCTACGCCCTTCTCAATTTTCTGAACAGCCACGAGTTCGTCTCCCGGTTCCACCCGTTCTCGAATTGCACCCTCAGCTCGGACCCCGGCCTTCATGGGGGCGGATGGCACATCCACGCCTCGGGAGGCACGCTCAACCCCCACCTTGATTATTCCATACACCCGAAGATCGGACTGCAACGGAAGCTCAATCTCATCATCTATCTCTGCAAGGACTGGCAGTCCACCTGGGGTGGGGACTTCGGGCTCTGGACTGTCGATCCCAACACCGGGCGGGCTGGTGATCTGGCCAAGGAATGCCCGGTGGCCATGAACCGGGCCCTGATCTTCGACACCACCCAGAACTCCTGGCATGGACTCAGCCGGACCGTCACCTGTCCGGACACCCATGCCCGCAAGAGCCTCGCCATCTACTATCTCTGCGAGGCCCCCGAGGATGCCGACCCGCGTGGACGCGCTCTCTACGCCCCGACCGAGGCCCAGAAGGGTGACCCGGAGATCGAGGAACTCATCCTGAAACGCTCCCGGGTCGAAACCTCATCCAAGGTCTACAGGGCCTGACTGCAGGTCCTCAGGCCTTCCAGGCCCTCTTGACCGCATCGATGATCTCCCGGTCATCCGCTCCCAACCCACGGACCAGCTCCAGGAATCCGGCCAGGGTGAGGGTCACCTGCTGGAAGAAAGCCCGGTCACCGCCGCAACCGTACATCAGGTCCGACGGCATCTCGCAGCGGAGTTTGAGGCGAGCCTTCACGATCAGACGGGGCAGCCACGGGATGCCCTCCACGGCATCGGTCTTGGCCGGCAGGTCCGACATCAGTGCCGTGCGTCCCGACCGACGTCCCTTCAGCTCGTTCAGGAAGTGATCCCTGCAGACCGTCTGGATCGCCAGCACTGTCGGGTAGTCGGGCTCCCCATAGCGTTGGAGATCATCCACGAAGTCGAACAGTTCCTGGGAGGAGCACCCGATGCCCTGGAGAAAGGCGGCATCCCCGCCCGAGAACATCGTCTGAGGGGATTGTCGCCCCTCCGTCCACGCGCGCATTCCGCTGCTGTGGAGTTCCCGAAACCGCTTTTCCCAGGAGGCATTGTCCATGGACGGAGCCTAGACCCGACTCCACGCCCCGCCAACCCGCAGCCTCGCCCGCGGTCAGGCGAGTGGAGGGCTGAGGGTTCAGGCTGAAATTGCAGCCGGTGGACCGGAACACGCGTGCTGCAAACGACCTGAACCCTCAGCGCTCGGCACTCGCCTGCCGGCAGGCTTCCACCGCTGCTGTCCCAACTGCTGGATCCGGAAGAACACAGGGTCGCCCATGAGGAGCATCCCGGCCTGGCGCTCCATGAGGGTCTCTCCGCCATGCCATGGCACCCGCATCAGATCGAGGGTCGTCTGGACCCGGAACGGCGGAGATCCGCCACGCCAGTTGAGCACCGTGGTGACCACGCGGGAGCCATCCTCCTTGGGAAGGTCGAGTCTCAGGAGGGGAGTGATCGTCTCATGGGTCATCCGGGCGATGAGACGATGGAATGCAGCCGTCGGATTGACCCCATCCCACCACAGGAACTGTTCCGGATCGCCAGGAGGACAATGCAGGTGGGCGGCGTCCACGATATTGGTGAACCCATACCCGGCCGGATTGCCCCGGATGTGTTCCAGAAGATGGGCGTGGTCATGGCGGTACACGGTGAGGCCGTACCGGGTCCGCAGCGTGTCGATCTCATGTTCCATCCGGGTGTTGAGGGCCGGGTAGTCGAGGTTCCGCGTATAGTCGTTGCTGAACCCAGGAATGAGATCGAGGGGGGCAGCGTGGGCAGGATGAAGGACCTGGCCCCGGCCTCGAGCAGGAGTGTCAGGTTCGCCACGTAGTTGGACACGGCCGCATCCACCGGGGAGCGGTTCAGGGCCAGCTCCGCGGTCATGCCCGCCCACCAGGGCGCGAGCAGGCTGTTCGTGCCCGGCGAATGGTTCTTGAGATAGTCTTGGGTCTGTTTGGCGACATCCGGTCCGTGGGAGCCGGACGCGGCGAAGTTCAGAACCTGACCGCCCTTGTTCAACCCCATCCGATCCGCGAACGACTCCACCCAGGAGTCCCCACTGGATGCACTTGCCAGGGAGATGCTGCTGTCGAACACGGCCAGCTCGGTCCACCGCGCCAACAGGAGCGACGCAGGGCGGCTGATCGCCTCGCCCGTTGCATCCCGGACGACCACGACATGGTCACCCAGCTCCTTGAGGCTCACCGCAGGCAGGGACAGCGTCGGCTGCGTGGCGGATTCCAGGTCATCGCCGTCCCGCCTCCATTGATAGGTCAAAGGCGGGACCCCGCTGGCCTCCACGTGGAAGGTCGCCACATCACCGAGAAACACAGCCTGATTGCGGGGGTGGGTGACCACGACGGGAGCCGCCATCAGCCCATACCCGCAGGTCATCACCGCCACCAGCAGCCCACCCAGTCGACGAGATCTTGAATTCATAGACGTAGACGCTCGAGGCAGCGGGAGGTCCGGATTGTTGGCGTGGGTTGGCACGTGGACCGGTCCTGGATCCGCTGCACTCCGCGACCACACAACGGGGGCGTTCCGCGGGATCTTACCCTTGAGGAGAGCCATTATCGGATTCCCGGCCGGGGGGTGCCTGGCACATCCTTCGAGGCATGCTGGCCGATCTGACCGCCCATCTGCTCCGCAACCAGAATCTCGACGCCTCGGCGATTGCCGAGGCGGTGGGGGCCCTCGCGGATCCGGCACCGGACGTCGAGACCAAGGCGGCCTTCCTCACGGCCTTGGCCCGGAAGGGCGAGACGACGGCAGAGCTGGCCGGCTTCGCGCGGGAACTGAGGGCGCTGTCGATCCCCGTTCCCGTCGGCGAGGCACTCCGCCGGGGCGAGATCCTCGACGTCTGTGGCACGGGCGGGGATCGGCTGAACACCTTCAACATCTCCACGACCGTCGCCTTCGTCTGCGCGGCAGCGGGATGCATCGTGGCCAAGCACGGCAACCGGGCGATCACCTCCCAGTCCGGTAGTGCCGATGTCCTGCAGGCCCTCGGCATCCCGATCGAGCTTCCACCCGATCGCGCCGCCGACTCCCTCGAGCGCCACGGATTCGCGTTCCTGTTCGCTCCGCTGTTCCATCCGGCCTTCCGGCACATCGGACCCGCCCGACGGCTCTGCGCCGAGCGGGGTCAGCGCACGCTGTTCAACTTCCTGGGCCCGCTGCTGAACCCTGCTCGGCCGACCTGCCAACTGGTCGGTGTCTCCAGGCCGACGGTCTGTGAACCCATCGCGCGGACCCTTCAGGATCTCGGCCTGCGGCGCGCGATGGTGGTCTGCGGGCAGGTTCCGACCGGTGCCGGATCCGAACCGGCCCATCTCGACGAGCTCAGCACCCTCGGCCCGAACACGATCGCGGAGTTCCACCATGATCGCGGATTCAGCTGCACCGAGTGGTCCGCCTCCGATTTCCCGCTGCAACCCGCCCGCCTCGACGACCTCGCCGGCGGTGACGCCCAGCAGAATGCTCGGATCATCCGGGACATCCTCGCCGGGACGGATCGCGGGCCGAGGCGGGACGCCGTGCTGCTGAACGCCTCCGCCGCCCTCATGGTGGCCGGAGTGGTCCGGAGCATGGTCGAAGGCTGGGAACGGGCCGGTGAGCTGATCGACTCCGGGAAGGTCACGGCACGAGTTGAAGCCATCGCGGCCGGATGACCCGGAACCCGTCCATCTCGGTCCTCCTCGATTCGATGACCGCCACCCAAAAAAGGAACCCACTCCGCCGCGGGCTCCATCCCGTGGAACTTCGGGCGGCGTTCGACCCGGCACTGGGACACCCGGTCTCGGGATTTGCCGACCTCTCGCGTTTCATCGACGACGAGGATCTGGGCTTCGAGCTGCGGGCCGTTTCGTTCCGAGTCCCCGAACCGTCTTCCGCAACCGGTTCGGCCAGGGATTTGGTGGCCCGGTGGGGCTTCCGGGCGTAGTGTCTCCCATCATGGATCCCAAGCTGAATGCCGAACTCCGGCTGCGGCACGCCCAGGCCCTGACACGTCGGGAGTTCTTCGCACGCGCCGGTGTGCTGAGCCTCGGCGGAGTCGCCCTCGGCCAGCTGGGTCTGGGCAGTGGCACCGGCTGGGCCTCGCAGCCTTCGGTCAACCCGCTGGCCCTGAAACCCGCTCCGCGGCCGGCTCGGGCCAAGTCGGTGATCTACCTGCACATGTCCGGGGCCCCGCCGTCCCTCGACCTGTTCGACTACAAGCCGGAGCTGCAGAAGCGCCACATGCAGGAGTGTCCGGAGTCGCTGCTGAAGGGACAGCGGTTCGCCTTCATCAAGGGGGTCCCGAAGATGCTCGGATCCCCCTACAAGTTCCGGCAGGCCGGCCCCTCCGGAGCCTGGTTCAGCGAACAGATCCCCCACATCGCGGGCATTGCCGACGAGATCACGGTGGTCCCGTCGGTCTGGACCGACCAGTTCAACCACGCCCCGGCCGAGCTCATGCTCTACACTGGCAGCATGCGCGCCGGGAATGCCAGCATGGGATCCTGGATCACCTATGGACTGGGAACCGTGAACCAGGATCTCCCCGGATTCATCGTCCTGCTGAGCGGCGGGACCGATCCGACCGGCGGCAAGAGCCTGTGGGGTTCCGGCTTCCTGCCCGGGGTGTTCCAGGGCACCCAGTGCCGCACGACGGGTGAGCCGATCCTCTACGCCAACAATCCTCCCGGCATGGACAGGTCGAGTCGACGCCGCACCCTCGACGCGCTCCGTGATCTCAACCAGGCCGAGGCGCGTCAGTTCGGTGATCCCGAGACACTGACCCGGATCGAGCAGTACGAACTGGCGTTCCGGATGCAGGCCAGCGTACCCGAGGTGTTCGACATCGGACGGGAACCGGAATCGGTCCGGGCCATGTATGGAGCCAAGCCGGGCGAGGGCAGCTTCGCCAACAACTGCCTGCTCGCCCGACGGCTCGTTGAAAAGGGGGTCCGCTACGTCCAGCTCTTCGACTGGGGCTGGGACATCCATGGGACGAGTCCGGGCGACGACCTCATGGAGGCGTTCCCGAAAAAGTGTCGGGACGTCGACCGAGCCAGCGCGGCCCTGATCCGGGATCTCCGCCAGCGGGGACTCCTCGAGGACACCCTGGTGATCTGGGGCGGTGAGTTCGGTCGGACTCCGATGAACGAGGCCCGTGGTGGGTCCACCTTCCTGGGACGGGATCATCACCCGCACTGCTTCACCCTCTGGATGGCCGGTGGCGGGATCCGCGCCGGCGGCCTGTATGGCGCGACCGACGACTTCGGCTACAAGGTGGTCGAGAACCCGGTCAGCATCCGGGATCTCCAGACGACGATCCTTCACCAGCTCGGCATCGACGCGCACTCCTTCCTGTACCGGTATCAGGGACTGGACCAGAAGCTGATCGGCCCCACCGGGGAAGGACAGGTCGTTCAGGGCCTTCTGGCCTGAGCCAAGGCATCGAACCGGGAGATCGGAACGGAATCCCCGGGACCCAGGTCCCGGAACCGCCGGAACCGGCGGAAGGTCAGGAGGCCCGTTGGATCCGATCCTTCACGGCCAGCAACACGGCCGGATCCATCTCCAGCACGTGATGACGTTCTGGAAACCGACCGTCCCGCACGTCGGCGATGTATTCGGAGAACGCCGCGATGCGCTCCCGCTGGAGACGCTGGTATTCCTCGCGGAAGTTCCGGTAGGCCTTGGCATGCCGCGGGAGCCGCTCGTCATAGTCCCCCAGGATGTCGTCGGAAAACAGGAACTGGGTGTCGCAACCGTCCCCGGATCCGAGGGAC
>Ga0194128_10001221_pt1 | contig 45142 bp, 48 predicted proteins | sample TA2KigCa65mmetaG_FD_148650 | JGI IMG/M metagenome (GOLD analysis project Ga0194128, IMG submission 148650) | Freshwater microbial communities from Lake Tanganyika, Tanzania - TA2015037 Kigoma Deep Cast 65m | ecosystem: Environmental > Aquatic > Freshwater > Lake | place: Tanzania: Lake...
CGACCGCCTCGTCCACGGAGATCATCATCTCCAGCCGGCGCCGGCGCTCCGCCGCGATCTCGCCCTTGAGCACCTTCGGCAGCCGCTTGCGCGCCTGCTTTCGCAGCCACTTGGGCTTGTCGGAGATGTCCTTCTCGTCGAAGGCCTGCAGCTTCGGGAGCGCCGCCCCGGAGAGGTCGAACAGGTGCCGCGGGGCCGGCTCATACGGCGAGTGCGGGGCGTTGAACCAGAGGTTGACCATGAACGGGGTCTCGGCGCCGGTCGCCGAGTCGATGAAGTCGACCGCCTTGTCGCCGAGCACGTCGGACTGGTAGTCCTGCTCCTGGTCGCCGTAGAAGACGAGCTCGGCGTCGTCGCCGGGGAACTCCATCTCGATCAGCGAGTAGTTCTGGTAGAGGTCGGGCTCGGAGATCTTCCCGTACCACTCGCTCCAGCCTTCGGGCACCGGCAGCGGGTTCGGGGGGCCGATCGCGTAGCCGTTCACGTACTTGCCGAGGTGCACGGTGTAGTAGCCGTCGTCCTGCATCGCCGTCGCGATCGTGTCGTCCTCGTGGGGCTGGAACCTGGTCCAGCCGCCGAGCGGCCCGCCGTTGCCGCGCACGCCGTGGTTGTGCATGTACTCGCCGGTCAGCATGCTCGCCCGAGAGGGGCAGCAGAGGGGATAGGGGACGTAGGCGCGCGAGAAGGTGACGCCCGCGCCGCCGATCAGCGCCCTGGTGTTCGGCATCACCGCCAGCTCGCTCAAGGCCTGGTCGTCGGTGAGGATGAAGACGACGTTGTCGCCGGGTTCGCCCTCGGCGCTGCGGGCCCCGATCGCGAGGGCCAGGACGCCCGCCAGCAGCAAGGCGGCAGCGGCGAGTGCCGCGCGCGGGCGCCCGGCGATCCTCGAGTGCGTGGCTAGCGGTCGCATCTGCATCGGGTTCGGGGCCGGTTCCCGTGCCCCTGCGGCAAGAAACCGGCTCGCGGCTGCGAGTTTCGGAGCATAGGCCGCGGGCGCCGCCGGCGATCGTGGAGGCTGGGAGGCCCGGTCACCGAACCTATAATCGGATCACCTGCGGGCGAGGTGTCAACGGTTGCACGTGAGCCTTCCAAGCTCGAGGAACGGGTTCGATTCCCGTCGCCCGCTTGCCCCTAGGATGGGGCCACATAGGCGTCCCGAGTCACCCCGGGGGCGCCGAACGATCATCGGGGCGTGGCGCAGTCTGGTAGCGCATTCGGCTGGGGGCCGAAAGGTCGCTGGTTCAAATCCAGTCGCCCCGACTACATTCAATACCCGCGTTAGGTCGCGACAACGTGGGCCTGCACGAATCTTCTCGGCCTTTCTGTTTCATGTTGCGAAATATGAAACAGGATGCTAGATTGAGCCCATGGTCAGGGGTCAGGACATCCTGGTTCTCTTGAAGCTTCTCCAAGAGCCGAAGGACTCGACCATGCGTTCCCTGGCGGCGTCGGTTGGGCTCGACCCGGCGGGAGTCCACCGGGCCCTGCAACGGCTTCAAGACGCTCGTCTCGTCGACGGCGACGGCAGGCGAGTGAACCGCTCGAACGCCCAAGAGTTCCTTGTCCACGGCGTGAAGTACCTGTTTCCCGTGCGGCAGGGCGGGCCAAGCCGGGGCGTCCCTACCGCCTGGGCTGCACCGCCACTGAAGAACGAGCTCGCTTCGGTGGATGAACCACCACCGGTCTGGCCCGACCCGAAGGGCAAAGCCCGGGGAATCTCCCTAAAGCCTCTGCACCCATCGGTCCCGGAGCTGGCGCGACGCGATGGCGAGCTCGCCGAGCAGCTGGCCCTGATCGACGCGATTCGCCTTGGCGACGGGCGCATTCGCTCGCTCGCATCGAAGCGTCTCTCCGAGCGCGTCAAACAGGACGGGCAACGCCTTTGAGCATCGACCTGTTGGAGCTCGGGGCCTCGGCGCTGGGTGAGATCGCGGACGACGTGGTCTTCGTCGGCGGAGCGACGGTGACGCTCTGGATCACCGATCCGGCGGCTCCGCCTCCGCGACCGACCAAGGACGTGGATGTGATCGTCGAGGTGGCGACTCGCGCCGAGTACCACGCTTTCGAGGAGCGACTCCGCGGCGCCGGCTTTCGTGGCGACGGTGAGGTGATCTGCCGATGGCACAAACGGGAGAGTGACCTCATCCTGGATGCGATGCCGACCGACGCCGACGTGCTTGGCTTCGAGAACAGGTGGCAGCGCGAGGCGTTTCCACACGCTGTCGAGGTGGAACTCCCGTCAGGTGCTCGAATCCGCGCAGTACCGCCGGTGTTCCTCCTCGCGACGAAGCTCGAGGCCTTCTTGGGTCGAGGCGAGGGCGACCTGCTGGGGAGTGCTGACTTCGCTGACGTCGTGGCGCTGGTCGACGGGAGGGAGGAGCTCCTCGCTGAGACACGGGCGGCTCCGATGGCGCTGAAGCCATATGTCGCCGCAACGCTGGAGCAGATGCTCACGAACGAGCGCGCCTTGGATGGCGTTCGGGCTCAGCTGCTCCCGGACGCCGCAAGTCAAGCCCGCGCAGATCTTGTGGTTGATCGACTACGAAAGCTCGCCGCTGACACCGGATAGTCCAGCTACCACTGCCGGCGGCTGGGCTGTGGCGAATCGACTGGTTGATCGACTGGTAGCAGTGGGTTGCGACGCGCTTGCTCTAGGCACCGGTGTCGCGGCCGCTGAACCAGTCGCCCCGATTTGGATGTAGCCAATCGCTCGGGGGCACGTTCGAGGACACAATTCGCACTCTCCGCGGAAGCCGCTTCGGCCTGGGTGAGCGGCGCGGTCCGGACCGGACCCAGTCCGGCGCGGCTTGAGGGCAACACGAAACCGTCGTAGCCCTCCGCCGGCCCCGGCGCTCAGCACGACACTAAGTCGATCTAACGTTATGACGGCAAAGCGTCCAAAATCCGCTCATGGCGACAAAGCGGAAGGTCACGGTCTACCTCGATCCCGAGGTCGCCCGTGCCGCCAAGGTGCGCGCCGCGCGGAGCGAGAAGCGCGACTCTGAGGTAGTCGAGGACGCGCTGCGGGTCTACCTCGGGATCGCTGCGCTTGACCAGGCCCAAGAGCTCAGCACGCTCGCCGAGGACGAAGCGCTTGAACTCGAATACAAGGAGCTGCACGCCGCTCGGCGCAAGCGCCCGTGATTCGCGCCGTGATCGACCCAGGGGTGCTGATCTCCGCCTTCATAGGTCGTCGCGACTCGGGGCCGGACCGCATCATGCGCGCGTGGAGCGAGGGTGCGTTCGAGTTGCTTGCCTCCCCGCACCTGCTCTCGGAGCTGGCCGGTGTGCTCGCCCGGCCGAAGTTCACCGAGCAGGCGGCAGGGGGAAGGGCGGACGCCTACGTGGCCGCAATAGCCGGAGGCGCGGTTCTGCTCGACGACCCCGCCGAACCCGAGCCGGTTACCGCCGATCCCGACGACGACTACCTGTTCGCGCTGGCCCGCAGCGGCGGAGCGGCCCTCATCGACTCCGGCGATCGCCACCTGATCGAGATCCCACGACCGGTACCGCCGGTTGTGACGCCGCGATCGTTCCTGACGCGGCTCGCCAAGAGGTCGAGCTGAACACGCCTCGAGGTTCCGTTTGAGGTTTCACCTGAAGACTTAGCTGGTGACGTTGTCGGCCTGCGCCAGGGGCACATTCAAGGCACAATCCCCACGAACTCAGGGCACTCAGAGCATTCTGACCGTGCCTGGCGCGGCTCCAGCGAACTGCACGGCACCGCGTCGCACGAGTAGCGCATTCGGCTGGGGGCCGAAAGGTCGCTGCGTCCCGTTCAGGGGCACAACCTGCGGTCTCCGCGGCGGCCGGTCCAGCCTGAGTGCGGGTTCAGGCCCACCTGCTCGAGGGCCTCACCGGTGGCGGCGATCGAAGCGAACACCAACGACGACTTGCCTTGCTCGCGCCCCGGTGGTTCCGCAATCACGCGGGAGGGAAGCGACGCCAGGATCCAGCTCGATTGATGAGTTAGGGGGGCTATAGGCCCCCTAAGTGACCAATCGTCCGGCCGGCGCGATCGGCGGCCCGCGGATATCACCACAAAGCAGATGTCGGCGAGGCGGCCCGTGGCGAGGATCAGCGCCCAGCCGGCGGGCATGAACGCGGTGATCGTCCACTTCAGCTCGTCCAGCACACACCCGCCTCGGGCTTCGGGCCCGAGGCACGCCCGCACGCCCGCCCGCCCGCCGTGTCCTGTAGGGCCGGGTCGATGGCAACGAGCGTGCTTGTGCTCGGGGCGGGTTTCGGCGGGATGGAGCTCGCCACCGTGCTCTCGGATGAGCTCGATGAGGCCGAGGTGACGCTGATCGACAAGGGGGACTCCTTCGTCTTCGGCTACTCGAAGCTCGACGTGATGTTCGGCCGTGAGCCGGCCGCGGCGGTGAAGCTGCCCTACGCCGAGTTCACCAAGCCGGGGGTGACGCCGCTGCGCGAAGAGGTGACGCAGATCGATCCCGAAGCCAAGCGCGTCGTCACCGACTCGGGCGAGCACGAGGGCGACCACCTGGTAGTCGCGCTCGGCGCCGACTACGACTTCGACGCCACCCCCGGCCTCGCCGAGGTCGACAGCGAGTTCTACTCGGTCGCGGGCGCGGAGAAGATGGCTGCGGCGATCCCGGAGTTCTCGCAGGGGCGCGCCGTGATCGGGGTCTGCGGCGCCCCGTTCAAGTGCCCGCCGGCGCCGAGCGAGGCGGCCCTGCTGCTGAACGACGATCTGATCTCGCGCGGGGTGCGCGACGACTGCGAGATCACCTTCCTGATGCCGCTGCCGAGCCCGGTGCCGCCCTCGCCCGAGACCTCGGAGGCGCTGCTCGCGGAGTTCGCCGATCGCGACATCCACTTCGTCCCCGGGGCACGAATCGCCTAGCGCGACCCCGGGCGCCGCACGATCGCGCTCACCGATGGCACCGAGTATCCCTTCGACCTCTTCCTGGGCGTGCCGAAGCACCGGGCGCCCCTCGTCGTGCTGGAGTCGGGGATGGCCGAGGACGGATACATCCCCGTGGACTCCCGCACCCTGAGGACGAGGTTTCCGGGCGTCTACGCCGTCGGCGACGTTGCCACGGTCGGGGTCCCGAAGGCCGGCGTCTTCGCCGAGAGCGCGGCGCGCGTCGTCGCCGCCGAGATCATCGCCGAGGTTCGCGGCGGGGACGACCCGGCGGGCTACGGCGGCACAGGCTCGTGCTACATCGAGTTCGGCGCCGGCCGCGTCGGCCGCGTCGACGTCGACTTCCCCTCGGGGCCGAAGCCCACCGGCGAGTACCACGCGCCCACCGCGGAGATGGCCGCCGAGAAGCAGGGCTTCGGCTCCGAGCGCCGCGCCCGCTGGTTCAACCGCTGATCAGCTCGCCCGCGCGCCTCCGGGCCCTTCGCCGGGACGCAGCCACGGGCTGAGCTCGCGCTCGCGCGCCAGCGTCGCCGGGCGTCTGACGGCGTCCGGGCCGAAGCGGTGGCGGAGGTCGGCGGGGCGACCCCTGAGGGCCGGTTCGTCGCGCTGCTCGACCGCGGCGAAGAAGGCGTCGGCGTGCAGGATCGGCGCTTCCCGTGACACGAACGTATGTTCGCATCACGGGATCGCGCGATCAAGTCGCGATCGTCTCGCCGGCCGCTCGCGTCAGCCGAGGAGCTTCTGGACCCGGAAGGTCTTGGCGCCCTTGGGGGTCTCGACCTCGACCGCCTCCCCCACGGCGACGTCGCGCAGGGCCTCGCCGATCGGGGATTCGGCCGAGAGCTTGCCCTCCGCCAGGTTCGCCTCGGTGGAGCCGACCAGGGTCCAGGTCTTGACCTCGCCGCTGGACTCGTCAAGCACCTCGGCGGTGCGACCGAAGGCGAAGGCGCCGCTTCCCTCCGAGACCCCGGCATCGACGACCTCGGCGTTCTTGAGGCGCAGCCGAAGCCGCTTGATCCGTGTCTCCAGGTGGGCCTGATCCTCCTTGGCGATGTGGTACTCGGCGTTCTCCTTGAGGTCGCCGAGCTCGCGCGCGGCCTTGATCCGCACCGCCATCTCGTTGCGGCCCGGGCCCTCGAGCTCCGCGATCTCGGCCTCGAGCTCGACCAACCCCTCGGGTGTGATCGACTCGCCGCTGTTTCGGTTCCCGCCCATGGCTCCCAAGTTAGACCCCTGGCCAGCGCCCGTCAGCCCGGGTCGGGCGCGGTGCCCAGCCCCCGCTCCAGGCCCTCCAGCGCGGCGACGACCAGCGAGCCGATCACCCCAACGTCGTAGCCGCCCTCCTGGACGACGACCGTGGGCAGCCCGAGGGCGCCGAGCAGGCGGCCCGCCTCGCGGTAGCCCTCGGCGCTGACCTCGAGCGGGCTCTCGGGGTCGCCCGCGGCGGCGTCCACCCCGAGCGCGACCACAAGCCCGCGCACGCCGGCGCCCGCCGCCCAGCCGGCGATCTCCCCGACGGCTGCGAGCCAGGGCCCGTCGCCCGACCCGGGCTCGAGCGGTACGTTCAGGTTGGCGTCCTGCCCGGGCCCCGCGCCGCGTTCGGAGGAGAACCCGATGAAGTGGGGGAACCAGCCCGCCCCGGGATCGACGTGCACCGAAGCGGTCAGCACGGCAGGGTCCTCGTAGAAGATCGCCTGGGCGCCGTTGCCGTGGTGGGCGTCGACGTCGAGCAGCGCCACCGGGCCCTCGACGGCCTCGCGCAGCGAGGCCGCGGCGATCGCGGCGTTGTTCAGGTAGCAGGACCCGCCGAAGGCCGAGCGGGTCGCGTGGTGGCCCGGTGGCCGGCAGAGCGCGTAGGCGGCGGGCTCACCGCCGGCGACGAGCTCCGCCGCCCCCAGCGCCGCCTCGGCCGCGCCGCGCGCGGCCTCCCAGGTGCCGGGGCCGATCAGCGTCATCGTGTCGTAGGCGAAGTAGCCCGCGCGCGCCGCGGTCGAGGGCGGGATCGCGGGATCGAGCCCGCCGAGCAGCGCGGGGTGGGGGAAGACGTAGGGGACGACACGGTCCTGGCCCGGGTCGTCGGTCAGCCCCGCCGCCCGCCAGCTCTCCCAGGCGGACTCCAGGTGATCGAGCAGCTCGCGGTCGTGGACGGCGAGCAGCGCCTCGCGTTCGCGCGCGACCGCCTCGACCGGCCTCGCCCCGGCGGCGGCGATCGCGTCGCGGATCGCGTCAGCGCGCGCGGGCAGCTCGGTCCCCGGGGTCCTGACCCCGACCCAGACCTCGCCCCCGGGGTCGTGCAGGCGGTGGCGATCGCTCCAGGTGAACGGCATCGAGAGGGCCACGGCTCGAGCGTATCCGGCGTGCGGCGGCGGAGCCCGAAAGGGGGGGTCGCACCCCTGCTGTCGGGGGTGGATTGCGCCGGGGGCGCGGCGCGAATAGGGTTTCCTGAATGGCGACGCAGTCTTCCGAGGCCCTCGACATCTCCCAGCGGCTGGGGGCCGACAGGGTGCTGTCCCCGCCGGGCTACCTGCCCCAGCCCGCCGACCGCCTCGACGCCGGGGCGCCGACACGGCCGTACGAGTTCGAGGTCGGGGTCGAGCGGCTCTGCCTGGACTCGACCTCGCACCGCAACATCCGCGAGTCGTGCGAGGACGACCCCGAGCGGATGGCGGATCGGATCATGGAGATCGTCGCGGCCAGGGGCAAGATGCACAACCCCGAGACCGACTCCGGCGGCGTGCTCGTCGGCACCGTGGCCGAGGTCGGCGAGCGGGCGGGCTCCCCGCCGGCGGTGGGCGAGCGGATCGTGACGATGTCCTCGCTGACCCTGACCCCGCTGCGCCTGGACGAGGTGACGGCGCTCGACCCCGGCTCGCCCCAGGTCGACGTGCGCGGAAGCGCCTACGTTTTCGATCGCGCCTCCTGGGCGCCCCTGCCCGGCGACATGCCCCTGAAGACGGCGCTGGAGGTCCTCGATGTGTGCCCGGCCGCGAACCAGACGCGGGACCTCGCCCCGTCGGAGGGAACGGTCTGTGTGCTCGGGGCGGGTCACGCCGGCAAGCTCGCGATGGCGGCGGCGCGGGACGCGATGGACGGCGGCACGGTCGTGGCGGCCGACGTGGACGCCGCCGCGCTCGACCTGGTCGAGTCGGTGGGCCTCTGCGACGTGGGCGTGATCGCCGACCTGCGCGACCCGGTGGCCGCCCTGACGGCCCTGCGCGAGGCCGGTGTCGCCGACGCCGACCTGACGGTCGTCGTCGTCAACGTGACCGGTTGCGAGGCCGCGGCGATCCTGATGACCGGCGACGGCGGCAGCCTGCTCTTCTTCTCGATGGCGACGAATTTCTCGGCGGCGGCGCTGGCGGGGGACGGGATCGGCAACGACGTGCGAATGGTGATCGGCAGCGGCTACACGCCCGACACCGGCGAGTATGCCCTGGAACTGGTGCGAGGCTCGGCCGGGCTGCGCCGGGCCCTGGGGATGGAGGATCGATGAGAGCCTGGAACGCGAAGCCCGCGGTGCTGACCGTCGCCGTCACCGGCGCCGACGTCTTCCGCGAGAACAACCCCAACATCCCCTACACGACCGAGGAGATCGCGAACCACTCGATCGAGGCCGCCGAGGCCGGGGCCACGGTCGTGCACCTGCACGTGCGCGAGGACGACGGCACGCCGAGCGGGCGCCCCGAGCTGTTCGTGGACGTGATCGACCGCGTCCGCAAGGGCTCCGAGCTGCTGACGATGGTCTCGACCGGCGGCGCCAACGACATGACGATCGACGAGCGCACCACCGGGCTCGAGGCGAAGCCCGACATCTCCGGGGTCGAGTCGGGCTCGATGAACTTCGGCGACGAGACCTTCATCACGCCACCGCCGGCGGGCCGCGGGATCATCGAGAAGGCGCTGGCCGCGGGCATCGCGCTCGAGGTCGAGGCCTTCGACGTCGGCCATGTGGTCAGCGCGGTGCGCTGGCTCGAGGAGGGGATCCTGCCGCCGCCGCTGCGGATCAACCTCGTCTTCGGGGTTCCCGGCGGCATCGACGCCGGCCCCGAGGCGCTGGCCGCGATGCTGCGGCCGCTGCCGCCCGAGACGTTCTGGACGGTGACCTGCGTCGGGCGCCACCACCCCCGGATGCTGGGGCTGGCGCTGCTGAACGGCGCGCCGGGAGTCCGCACCGGCCTCGAGGACGCCGTCTACCTGAGCAAGGGAGTGCTGGCGCCCTCGAGCGCGGCGCTCTGCGAGATGGCCGTGAGCATGGCCCACACGCTCGGGCGCGAGATCGCGACCCAGGAGCAGACGCCGGAGCTGCTGGGGCTTGGCTAGCCGGGAACGCGTCAAGCCCCCGGCACTGCCCGAGAAGGCGACGATCGCGGTCGTCGCCCCGGCGAGCCCGCCGCAGACGCGCTCGGAGACCGAGCAGGCGACCGACTACTTCACCTCCCTGGGCCACGAGGTCGTCTTCGGCCCCAACCACGCCAAGGTGCACGGCTATCTGGCCGGCACCGACGCGGAGCGCGCCGCTGATCTGCAGTGGGCGCTGAGCGAGCCCGGGATCGACATGGTCCACACGCTCTGCGGCGGCTACGGCTGCGCCCGCCTCCACCCGCTGATCGACTGGGACGCGGTCGGCGACCCGCGCATCGTCTGCGGCTTCAGCGACATCACCGCGCTGCACCTCGCGCTCGCGGCCGGCCCCGGCTGGGTCAGCTTCTACGGGCCCAACTTCCTGCGCTTCACGCGCAAGAAGGACGAGCTCACCGAGGAGACCAAGGAGTGGTTCCACCGCGCCTTCACTCCCGAGCCGCTCGGCCGCGTGTTCGAGGACCCGGAGAACCCCTACGTGCTGACCTTGGGCGAGGGGGCAGGCGAGGGCCCGCTGGTCGGCGGCTGCCTGTCGCTGCTGGCGGCGAGCGTCGGCACGCCGTTCGAGGTGCAGACCGATGGCTGCGTGCTGATGGTCGAGGACCTCAACACCGAGATCTACCTGATAGACACAGCGCTCAACCACCTGTTGCGGGCGGGAAAGCTCGACAACGTGGCGGGCTTCGTGTTCGGAACCGACGTCAACCTCCAGTCCCAGACCGTTCCTGAGGGCGCCGAGTCGACACTTTCGATCGAGGAGGTCCTGGACGAGCTGATCGCGCCGCTGGGCATCCCGGCGATCGCAAACGTGCCGGTCGGGCACGGCAAGCACATGGCGACGATGCCGCTCGGGGCGGGGGTGCGGCTGGACGGCGGCGCCAAGACGCTCGAGGTGACGGAAGCCGCGGTGAGCTGAGATCTTGAGAGAAGACGTGAAGCGCAATCGAGGAGGAGAGGAATGAAGAGGCCGAGGATTCGGGGGACGGTCGGGGGAGCGCTGCTCGCGGCGCTGGCTGCGATCGTCGCCGTGCTGGTCGCCCCGGCGGGCGCCCAGGAGACGACGACGGAGGACGGCGGCAAGGCCGTGCTCAAGATCGGCTGGGGGCAGGATCCCCAGACGCTGAACCCGTTCGTGGGTCTGGACGAGGAGAACTACACCGTCTGGGCGCTGAACTGGGACCTGCTCGTCAACTTCGACCCCGAGGACCTGCAGCCGGCGCCCGGCATCGCCGAGAGCTGGGAGGTCTCGGACGACCAGCAGACCGTCACCTTCACGCTCGCTGACCGCAAGTGGTCCGACGGCACCCCGATCACCTCGCGCGACGTCAAGTACTCGCTCGACGTGCTCGGCGGCGAGGGCACGCTGTTCGCGGGCTACACCTCGAACGTGGAGTCGGTCACGACCCCGGACGACAAGACGGTCGTGGTCAAGACCAAGCAGCCGGAAGCCCGCATCGTCGGCGGCCTCTTCATCTACATCCTGCCCGAGCACATCTGGGGCAAGGTGCCGGTCAGCGAGCTGACCAGCTCCTACCAGCCCGAGATTCCGATGGTCGGCAGCGGGCCGTTCATCGTCACCGAGTTCGAGCGCAACCGCATCCTCCGCATGGAGCGCAACCCGGAGTGGAGCGGGGAGGAGCCGAACTTCGACGAGGTCCAGTTCATCAAGTACGGCAACGAGGACGCCACCGAGCGGGCCCTGCAGCTGGGCGAGGTCGACATCGTCGCCGAGGTGCAGCCGAGCACCTTCGAGCGGCTCGGCAACGAGGAGAACATCGAGACCGTGCGGGGCGCGTCGCCGTCCTACACCGAGCTCGCGTTCAACCTCTGCTCGGCCGAGGACTGTCCTGACGCGGAGTTCAACCCCGCGGTCCAGGACAAGACCGTGCGGCAGGCGATCGCGAACGTGATCGCCCGCGAGCGGATCAACGAGATCTCGGCGCTTGGGACGTCGTTCGTCGCCAACGGCATCCTGCCGTCGTTCTACAAGACGTTCTACGAGACGCCCGAGCTCGACTACAACCCGACCGACGTCGAGGAGGCCAAGCGGCTGCTCGATGAGGCGGGCTGGCAGGACAACGGCGACCAGCCGCGGACGAAGGGCGACCAGACGCTGTCGTTCGAACTCCAGGTCCGCTCCGAGTCGCAGTCCGACATCCAGGCCTCGCGGCTGATCGCCGAGATGGTGAAGGAGATCGGCGTCGAGTTCAAGGTCCAGGTCGTGAGCGTGGACGCCCTGACCGAGGCGACGGTCAGGTTCGTGGACGGCAAGCCCGCCCCGGACTTCGACACGTTCGTCTGGGGCTGGGGTGGAGACCCGTACGACCCGAGCTTCCTGCTCAGCCTCTTCACCACGGAGGAGATCGGGAACTCGTCGGACTCCTTCTATTCGAACCCGGAGTACGACCGGCTCTTCAGGGAGCAGGCCGCGGCGTTCGACGACGAGGAGCGCAAGCAGATCATCGGCCAGATGGTCGACCTGACCCAGGAGGACCTGCCATACGTCGTCCTCACCGAGGACCCGAACCTGCAGGCCTACCGGACCGACCGGCTCAGCAACGTCGAGCAGCAGTGTCCCGCCGATGAGGGCGGGGACATCTTCTGCGAGCAGATCTCCTACGAGCCCATGCTGACGCTGGCGCTGGCCGACGGCTCGTCCAGCGACGACGATGGCGGCGGCGGCTCCGGCGTGCTGATCGCGATCGGCGTGCTGGTGGTCGGCGCGATCGTCTACTTCGTGATCCGCTCGCGCCGCCGAGGCGGCGGCGGGCCGATCGAGCTGGAGGAGTAGGCCCGGGAAGGAACCGGAGGGGAAGGCGATCACGATGAGCGGGCGCTGGCTCGCGGGCAAGGCCGCCGCTGCGGTGGTGACGCTCGTCTTCGTGATCGTCTTCAACTTCTTCCTGTTCCGGGTGATGGGCGACCCCACCACCCAGTTCACCCGGATCCCGAACATCACGCCGACCGAGCTCGCGGACCTGAGGTCCGACTACGGGCTTGATAAGCCGCTGCTGACCGGGCAGTTCGTCGATTACATCGGCGATACCGCGAGCTTCGACCTCGGCACCAGCCAGCGCAGCCGGCGCGCGGTCTGGACCGAGATCAAGGACGCCCTGCCCTGGACGCTGCTGCTGGTCGGCGTCGGCACGCTGCTGGCGACGCTGATCGGATCCTGGCTGGGGGTGATCGCCGCCACGCGGCGCGGCCGCAACAGCGACAACGGGCTGCTCGGCTTCAGCCTGTTCACCTACGCCGCCCCGGAGTACTGGATCGGGATCATCCTCATCCTCGTCTTCGCCTTCTGGATACCGATCCTGCCCGCCGGGCTGCAGATGACGCCGGGGGTGGAGTTCTCGAGTTGGGTCTCGGAGGTCACCGACGTCGCCGAGCACCTGATCCTGCCGGCGACGGCGATGACGCTGATGCTGCTGGGCCAGTACTTCCTGATCATGCGCTCGTCGATGGTCGACGTCCTGACCGAGGACTTCATCACGGTCAAGCGCGCCACGGGCCTGCCCTGGGACCGTGTCGTCAGCCGCCACGCGGTCCCGAACGCCCTGCTGCCGCTGGTGACCCTGTCGGCGATCCAGTTCGGCGCGGTCGTCGGGGGCGCGATCACGATCGAGACGATCTTCAGCTGGCCGGGCCTCGGCGAGCTCACCTTCCAGGCGATCAACGACAAGGACTTCCCCGTGCTGCAGGGGGTCTTCCTCGTCTTCTCGGCCGGGGTCATCTTCGCCAACCTGCTCGCCGACTGCCTCTACTTCTACCTCGACCCTCGGGTGAAGGCCGACTGACGATGAGCGGAACCGCGACACCCGCAGGGCTCGACGCACGAGCCGCCGCCGGCGCCCCGGTCGAGCTCGCCGACGAGCGCCTGCGCGACGTGCTGCTCGGAACCTGGCGCGGGCGGATCTCGGTCGGGCTGCTGGGCTTCTTCATCTTCATCGCGATCTTCGGCAGCCTGCTGGCGCCCGACGATCCCTACGCCTCCAGCCTCGACGTGCTGGCGCCGCCGAGCTGGGCCCACCCGCTGGGGACGACCGAGCAGGGCTCCGACGTGCTCTCGCAGCTGCTGGTCGGCGCCCGCGTCTCGATCGTGGTCGGCTTCGCCGCCGCCGCGATCTCGGCGCTGCTGGGCTCGATCGTCGGGCTCACCGGCGGCTACCTGGGCGGCTGGCCCGACCGCATCCTGGACGCGCTGGAGAACTGGTTCCTGGTGATCCCGGCGCTGCCGTTGATGATCGTGCTCGCGCGCCTGCTCGACCCCTCGCTCGGGGTGCTGATCCTGGTCATCGGGCTGACCTCGTGGGCGGGGACGGGACGGATCGTCCGCGCCCAGGTGCTGACCCTGCGCGAACGCGCCTTCGTCGAGCGCGCCAAGGCGCTCGGCGCCGGCGACACGTACGTAATCAGGACCCACATCCTCCCCAACACGCTGCCGCTGATCTTCGCCAACACGGTGCTGATAGTCGCGGTCGCGATCCTCTCCGAGGCCGCGCTCTCCTTCCTCGGCCTCGGCGACCCCTCCAGGATCAGCTGGGGCACGATGCTGGAGAACGCCTTCGACTCCGGCGCCCCCAGCGCCGAGGCATGGTGGTACGTGATCCCGCCCGGCCTCTGCATCACGCTGCTGGTGCTGTCGGTGAGCGTGATCGGCTTCCTCTTCGAGGAGCACATCAACCCGCGGCTGAGGGACGACCGATGAGCTGCGCCGCAGGGAGGGATCGATGACCTCGCTGCTGGAGGTGAGCGACCTGCGGGTCACCCACCGCGGCTCGCCGATCGTGGACGGCGTGGACTTCAAGCTCGACCGCGGCGAGGCGCTGGGGCTTGCGGGCGAGTCGGGCTGCGGCAAGACGACGACCGCTCTGGCGCTGATGAAGCTGCTGCCGCCGGCGCTGACGCAGAGCGGCTCGATGACGCTGCGCCCCGAGGGGGCCGAGGAGCCGATCAACCTCGGTCGCCGGACCGAGGCCGGCATGCAGCTCGTCCGCTGGCGCCACATCTCCCTCGTCTTCCAGGGCGCGATGAACTCGCTCGACCCTGTGCAGCGGATCGACGCCCAAATGGCCGAGGCGATCCGCCTGCACAGCGACCAGAAGGGCGGCAAGGAGGTCGGCAGGAAGATCTCGGACCTGTTCAAGACCGTCGGGCTGCCGGTCAGCGCGGCCCGACGCTACCCGCACGAGCTCTCGGGCGGCCAGCGCCAGCGCGTGATGATCGCGCTGGCGCTCTGCTGCGACCCCTCGCTGGTGATCGCCGACGAGCCGACGACGGCGCTCGACGTCGTCATGCAGGCCCAGGTGCTGCAGCTGCTGGAGCGCCTGCGCGAGAGCCTCGGCCTGGCGCTGATCCTGATCAGCCACGATCTCGGCGTGCTCGGCGAGACCTGCGACCGGATCGCGATCATGTACGCGGGCCGGATCGTCGAGACCGGCCCGGTGCGGAGCGTCTTCGACGATCCCCAGCACCCCTACACGAAGCTGCTGCTCGACTCGCTGCCGGTGATCGGCGGCGAGCGCGGGCTCGCGCCACCGATCCCCGGCGCCCCGCCCGACCCCGGCTCGCCGCCGGAGGGATGTCGGTTCCGGCCGCGCTGCCCATACGCCAAGGACGAGTGCTTGGCCGACCCGCCGTTGCGCGAGGTCGCCAAGGGCCAATCCGCCGCATGCCACTTCGCCCCGTGGAAGAAGTGGCCCGACCCGAGAGCCGCGGCCGCGGCGGGGAAGAAGGCCTGATGGCGACGGCCGAGCCGAACGGCTCGCTGATCGAGGTCCGCGACCTCGCGATCGAGTTCAGCGCCCGGGGCCAGCTCGCGCGGGCGGTGGACGGCGTCTCGCTCGACTGGCGCCGGGGAGAGATCCTCGGCGTGGTCGGGGAGTCGGGCTGCGGAAAGTCCACCCTGGCGCGGGCGATGCTGGCGCTGGTCGAGCCCGCCGCGGGCAGCGTCTCGCTGCGCGGGCAGGTCGTCTCGGGGGAGGGCGCCGGTGGGCGCAAGGGCGTGAGCGATCTGCGCCGGCGCGTGCAGATGATCTTCCAGGACCCCTACCAGACGCTCAACCCCCGCCAGCGCGTCGAGGCGATCGTGACCGAGCCGCTGCGGGTGCAGGGGGTTCCCGAGGGCAAGCACGACGAGCGGGTGCGCCGAGCGCTCGACGACGTCGGCCTCGATCCCGAGCGCTACCTCGGCCGCTATCCCCACCAGCTCTCCGGCGGCCAGCGCCAGCGCGTCGCGATCGCCGCCGCGCTCGTGCTCGAGCCCGAGGGCCTGATCTGCGACGAGCCGGTCTCGATGCTCGACGCCTCGGTTCGCGCCCAGATCCTGAGCGTGCTGCTGGAGCTGCAGAAGCGGCGCGTGCTGGCGCTGGTCTTCATCACCCACGACCTCAGCCTCGCCTGGTCGCTGTGCGACCGGATCGCGGTCATGTACCTGGGCCGGATCGTCGAGCAGGGCTCGGCCGTGGACGTGATCGAGCGCCCCAAGCACCCCTACACGAAGGCGCTGGTGAACGCGGTCCCGGTGCCCGAGGCCGGCGGCGGCGGCCGCCGCGAGCTGCTCGGGGGAGAGCTGCCGGACCCGACCGCGATCCCGCCCGGCTGCCGCTTCCACCCGCGCTGCCCCAGGCGCTTCGAGCCCTGCGACAGCGTCGACCCGTCGCTGATGCCCGCCGGCGGCCGCGACCAGCTCGCGGCCTGCCTGCTGCACGACCCGGCGCAGTCCTCCGCGGCGAAGGCCGCGGCCGACGCCTGAGCGCCGTGGCCGGGCGCTGGCGCGACATCGCCGGGGCCGTCGGGCCGGGCGCCCCCGGGGAGCGCAACGCGATCACCGACGTCCCCGGGGTGCTGGTCGGCCACTCGCAGGCCGCGAGCGGCGAGCGCACCGGCGTCACCGTCGTCGCCCCGCCCGCTCTGCCCGCCCCCGCCGGGCGCGCCGTCATCAACGGCGCCGGCGAGCTGACCAGCTCGTATGAGATCTCCGAGCAGGGCAAGATCGAGACGCCGGTATACCTCTGCGGCACCCACGCGCTAGGCACCGTCTACCAGGCGGCGATCGAGGCGAGCGGGCGCGGGCCCGACGACGTCGTGATCCCGACCGTGGGGGAGTGCGATGACGGCGACATGGCCGACTCGCGCACGGTCGAGGCCGGGGACGTCGAGGCCGCTCGCGCGGCGCTGGGGCCGGACGTCGCCGAGGGCAGCGCCGGCGCCGGCACCGGCATGACCTGCTTCGGCTACCCGGGCGGGATCGGCACCGCCTCCCGCCGCGCCGGGGAGCATCATGTCGGGGTGCTGCTGCTCTGCAACTTCGGGGATCGTGACCACCTGGACGTACCCGGCCTCGAGCCGGCGCCTCTGCGCGAGCGACGCCCTGACAGGGGCTCCTGCATCTCGGTCTGCGCCACCGACGCCCCGCTCTCGCCGCTGCAGCTGCGGCGGCTGGCGCTGCGGCCGCTGCTGGGGCTCGCCCGCGTCGGCTCCTACGCCGCCGAGGGCTCGGGCGAGATCGGGCTCGCGTTCTCGACGACGACGACGGCGGGCTTCGCCGACTCCGGCCTCGACCCTCTGTTCGCCGCCGCGTACGAGTCCGCACGCGAGGCCGTCTACAACTGCCTGGTCACCGCCGAGCCCGCCGCGAGGCTCGACGGCGAGCGGCAGGAGGCTTTCCCGACCGACCGCATCCGGCGCGCGGCCGAGGGTGCCTAGCCCGTGGCTGCCCCGGACCTGCGCGACGAGGTCACCGAGCTCACCCGCGAGCTGATCCGGATCGACACCTCGAACCCGCCGGGGCGGGAGACCCCGGCCGCCGAGCTGCTTGCCGCCTACCTCGCGAAGTCGGGGATCCAGTCCGAGCTGGTCGGCCCCGACCCCGAGCGGCTCAACCTGGTCGCGCGCGTCCCCGGCGGGGACGCTCCCTCGCTGCTGCTGGTCGGCCACACCGACGTGGTCCCGGCGCCCCCCGAGCCATGGAGCGTGCCCCCGTTCGAGGGCCGCGTCGTGGACGGGAGCGTGATCGGCCGCGGCGCGGCCGACATGAAGGGCGAGCTCGCGGCTCGCGCCGTCGCGCTGGCTCGGATCGCGCGCGGCGACAGCCCGCCGCCCGGGGACGTGACGCTGATCGCGCAGGCCGACGAGGAGCGCAACCTCTCCGACGTCGGCATGTCCTGGCTGGTGCGGGAGCGCCCGGAGCTGCTGGGCGAGTACGCCCTCGACGAGGGCGGCGGCTGGCTGCTGGAGCTCGCCGACGGCCGCCGGGTGGTCACGATCTCGGTCGGAGAGAAGCTGCTGACCTCGCTGCGGATCAGGGTATTCGGACGAGCCGGACACGCCTCGGTCGCCAGCGGGCGCGAGAACGCCGTGCGCCGGGCGGCGACAGCGGTGGAGCGCCTGTTCTCCCAGCCGCCCCCGCCGCAGCACCCCCCCGCGGTCGAGCTGGCCTTGGAGCGGCTACGCGCGCCCGGGGAGGCGAGTGCGGAGCGAATCGCCTGGGCATGCGAGCAGCATCCGTCGCTGGCCGAGATGCTGCCGGCGATGACTCGGATGACGGTGACGCCGACGGGGCTGCGGACGTTCGAGCCGGTGAACGTGATCCCCCCGTACGCGGACGTGATCTGCGACTGCCGGGCGCTGCCCGGCCAGGGCGAGGACGACCTGCGCGAGCACATCGACTCCGTCATCGGCGGCGCCTTCCCCTACGAGGTCGAGCTGCTGGAGCCGATCACCGGCGGCAGCGAGAGCCCGGTCGACACCCCGCTCTACCGGGCCTGCGAGGAGTTCGTCGCCGGGCGGCTTCCCGGGGCTGAGCTGCTGCCGCTGGTGACCCCGGGCTTCAGCGACTCCTACTGGCTGCGCGTGGCCGGGGAGGTGGCCGCCTACGGCTTCGCGCCGGTCTTCTGGACCGACTCGGACGTCTACCGCGCCGGCCCGCACGGCCCCGACGAGTCCCTCGCCGTGGCCGACCTGGTCGAGATGACCGAGTCCAGCCTGCATGCGATCGCCGCCCTCGGCGAGCGCGCGGACGCGGCCGCCGGGTAGCGACGGGGAACCAGACGCGACTCGGAGCGCCGCCCGCCGTTCGATGGGCCGACGCTACAGGCGAGCAGTGCGCGAAGATGGGGGAGTGGAACCCGCCGAGGCCGCCACCGAGACCGCCGCCGCCACGGGAGCGGAGCTGTTCAACCCCAGCACCTACGACGGCGCGGGGCTCGACCCCGAGTCGCGCCGGATCATGCTGGCGACGATCGAGTTCTTCGAGTCGCGCGGCCGGGCCGAGCTGAAGCGGGCCGACCACGAGCGCGAGTGGTACTCGGACTTCCTCGACTTCGTCAAGCGCGAGCGGGTGTTCTCGACCCTGCTGACGCCGGCCGCCGAGGCCGACGGCGACGCGGACAAGCGCTGGGACACGGCCCGCATCTGCGCCTTCAACGAGATCACCGGCTTCTACGGGCTCGCCTACTGGTACACGTGGCAGGTCTCGATCCTCGGGCTCGGTCCGATCTGGCAGAGCGGCAACGAGGCCGCGCGGCGGCGGGCGGCGGAGCTGCTGGACGACGGCGCCATCTTCGCCTTCGGCCTCTCCGAGCGCGAGCACGGCGCCGACATCTACTCGACCGACATGGTCCTGACCCCGGACGGCGACGGCGGCTTCACGGCCAACGGCGGCAAGTACTACATCGGCAACGGCAACGAGGCGGGGATGGTCTCGGTCTTCGGGCGCCGCGCCGACGTCGAGGGGCCCGACGGCTACGTGTTCTTCGCCGCCGACAGCAAGCACGAGGCATACGAGCTGGTCCAGAACGTCGTCAACGCGCAGATGTACGTGAGCGAGTTCCGGTTGAACGACTATCCGGTCAGCGAGGCCGACGTCCTGCACACCGGCCCCGCCGCCTTCGAGGCGGCGCTGAACACGGTCAACGTCGGCAAGTTCAACCTCGGCTTCGCCTCGATCGGGATCTGCGAGCACGCCTTCTTCGAGGCGATCACCCACGCCCACAACCGCGTCCTCTACGGCAGGCGCGTGACCGACTTCCCCCACGTGCGCCAGGGCTTCGTCGACGCCTACTCGCGATTGGCGGCGATGAAGCTGTTCGGCGAGCGGGCGATCGACTACTTCCGCTGCGCCGGTCCCGATGACCGTCGCTACCTGCTCTACAACCCGATCACGAAGATGAAGGTGACGACCGAGGGCGAGCGCGTGATCGACGAGCTCTGGGACATCGTCGCGGCCAAGGGGTTCGAGAAGGACGGTTACTTCGAGATGGCCGCCCGCGACATCCGCGGCCTGCCGAAGCTCGAGGGCACCGTGCACGTGAACATGGGCCTGGTGCTGAAGTTCATGCCGGGCTTCTTCTTCAACCACGCCGCCTACGACGAGATCCCGGTCCGCCGCGACGCCGCCGACGACGAGTTCCTCTTCAACCAGGGCTCGACCAGGGGGCTCAGCAAGATCCAGTTCCACGACTGGAAGCCGGTGTACGAGCGCTTCGCGCGCATCCCCAACGTGGCCAGATTCATGGAGCAGGCGGACGGGGTGCGGGTGCTGCTCGAGACCGCGCCCCCGACCGACGAAGCCCAGCGCCAGGACCTCGACTTCCTGCTCACCCTGGGCGAGCTCTTCACCCTCGTCGTCTACGGCCAGCTGATCTGTGAGCAGGCGGAGCTGACCGGGCTAGAGGACGACATCGTGGACCAGGTCTTCGACACCTTCGTCCGCGACTTCTCCGGCTTTGCCACCGCCCTGCACGGCAAGGCGTCCGCGACCGAGGCCCAGCAGGCCTGGGCGCTCGACCACGTCCGCAAGCCGGTCGTGGACGCCGAGCGCTTCGAGCGCGTGCTCGCCCAGGTGACCGCGCTCGACGGCGCCTATGAGATGCGCCCCTGAACGGGGCGCTCAGGCTTCGAGCGCGAGCGCGAAGGGGTTGCCCTCGGAGTCACGGCAGATCGTCCAGCGCTCTCCGGGGTGGATGACCGAGCCGCCGAGCTCGGTCACCTTGGCGGCGGCGGCGTCCATCTCGGGGACGCTGAAGTAGGGGAGGGAGGCGGTGTCGCCCGGACCGGGGCCGCGCTCGTGCAGGCCCAGGCGCAGGCCGTCGGCCTCCGACTCCCAGCCCCGGCCGGCGCCCTCGGGCCGCGGGGTGAGCTCGGCGCCCAAGAGCCCCTGCCAGAAGCGCCGCGCGCGCTCGGCGTCGTCGGCCGGGAACTCGATCAGGGGAGCAGGCACCTCGTCAGTATGCCGCCGATCCCGCGCGGGGCCGGATCGCCTACGCCGGGCGGGGCTCCGGCTCGAGGCTCTCGCGGACCAGCACCGAGACGAAGAAGGCCGCCAGCTGCTCGGGAAGGGCGTCGGGGTCGATCGCGCGCTCGAACGCGAGGCCGTTGATGATGCCGCCGAGGGCCGCGGCCACCTGCTCGGCGGGGAAGCGCAGCTTCACGCCCTGCGCCGCGGCGGGCTCGGGGACGACGCCGACGCTGCTCGGCCGCAAGCTCGTGGCGATCACCGACAACGCCGACCCCATGCACGTGATCGTCTACAGGCGCGACCGCAGGGGCGGCGGCCGCGAGGTCTGCCGCCGCAGCGTCTTCGCGGCCGGCTCCTCGGCGACCGACAACTCGCTGGTCGGCTTCGGCCGCTCCCTGATCGTCGAGAACAACAACGGCTACACGTTCCAGACCACGGAGGCCGGCGCGATCACGGCGCCGGGGGTGGCTCGGGTGGACGTCCGCAAGGGGCGCTGCCGGCTCGCCTGGACGAGCTCGGTGATCGCTCCCTCGGGGGTGCCGAAAGCGTCGCTCGGAAGCGGTCTGCTCTACACCTACACGCGCGAGCCCAGCGGCGACGGCAGCCGCGCCTGGTACTTCACCGCGCTCGACCTCGACGACGGGCGCACGGTCTTCCGCAGGCTGACCGGGGCCGGAACCTATTGGAACGACCACTACGCCCCGATCTCGATCGGGCCCGACGGCGTCGCCTACTCAGGCGCGGTCGGCGGATTGGTGCGGATCGCCGACGGGGGCTGACCGCAGCTTCAGCCGGCTACGGCGGCGCGCCGGCTTCGCCGGGTCGCGGCTGTAGCGGCCGCCTCAGTCAGTCGCGGCCGCAAGCGGCCGCCTCAGTCAGTCGCGGCCGCAAGCGGCCGCCTCAGTCAGTCGCGGCCGCAAGCGGCCGCCTCAGTCAGTCGCGGCCGCAAGCGGCCGCTCCGCAGCCCGCGGCCCGACAGCCGCCAGGACCTCGGCGAAGGCGTCGGCGAGGCGGTCGGCGGTCTCGACGTTGGCGTTCGGGCCCATCAGCCCGAGCCGCCACATCGCCGGCGCCTGGGGGCCGAGGCCTCCCCCGACCTCGATCCCGCGCGCCAGCAGCTCCGCCTGGACGGCCTTGCCGTCGACCCCCTCGGGCACCCGCACCGCGGTCAGCGGCGCGAGCTGGTGCTCGGGCTCGGCCAACAGCTCCAGCCCCATCTCACCCACCCGCTCCTGCAGCCGGGCCCCGGCCTCGGCCTGGCGGGCCCAGCGGTTCTCCAGGCCCTCCTCGGCGAGCCCGCGCAGCACCTCGTGCAGCGCGTAGATGTGGAGGATCGGGACGGTGACGTGGTACGTCGCCGGACGCTCGGTCCAGTAGGCCGTGAGCAGGTCGAGGTCGAAGTTGAACCCGAGCGGGGTCGAGCGGGAGCGGGCGCGCTCGGCGGCCTGGGCCGAGAACGCGATCGGCGACATCCCTGGGGGCGCGCCGAGGCACTTCTGGGTGCAGGAGTAGGCGTAGTCGATGCCCCATGCGTCGAACTCGAGCTCGACGCCGCCGAGGCTGGTCACGCAGTCGGCCATCAGCAGGGTGTCGGCGTCGCGCATCTCGGCCCCAAGCTCGGCCAGCGGATGCTCGACCCCGGTCGACGTCTCGGCGTGGACGACGGCGAGCAGGCGGGCGTCGCGGTGCTCGTGCAGCGCGTTCAGCAGGCAGGCGTTGGGGACGTGCTCGCCCCAGTCGGCCGTGACCTCGACCACATCGGCGTCGTGGCGCCGCGCGATCTCGGCGATGCGGCGACCGAAGTAGCCGTTGACGCCGACGATCACGGTCTCGCCGGGCTCGACCAGGCTGGCGATGCCGGTCTCCATGCCCGAGGTTCCGGTCGCCTGCAGCGGCAGCACGACCTCGGCGTCCTCGGCCCGGTAGGCGCTTCGCAGCAGCGCGCAGAGCTCGAGCAGCATCTCGTGCAGCGCCGGGTCGAGGTGCCCCAGCATCGGGCGGCGCATCGCCTCCAGCGCGGCGGGATCGACGTTGGTCGGGCCCGGGCCGCAGAGCAGCCTCTCGGGCGGATCGAAGGGGGCGGGGGCGTCCATCGGTCGCGGCAGGTTGCCACGAACGACCGATCCAATCAAGGCAATAAATACTTCAGATCAATAGAGGGAACTCGATGGCTCAGGCGTGCAGCGCGGAGTCGGCTCCCGTCCCCCGCGGCGGGTGCCAGACGTGGGGATCATCGCCGGCGCTGATCGTCGCCCTGGTCGAGACCAGGTGGTAGAGCAGCAGCGTCTGCACCAGCGCCAGCGACTCGGAGCGGTGCAGCTCGGTCCCGATCGTGAACTCGCCGAGGCGGCTCGCGCGCAGGCGGCTGGCGTAGCTCATCCGCGCCCAGACGGCCTCCTCGAGCTCGGCTGCGAGGTCCGGGTCCATGTCGCCGGGGATCTTCAGCAGCATCTCGCCGTCCCCCCGCGCCAGAGTGGGGCCCTCACCCAGCGCCAGGGTCGGGCCTTCGCCCTCCAGACCGAGCACGGGGGAGAGGTCGGGGTGCTTGAGCGTGCCGCGCAGGATCACGTGCGCGTCCAGCCGCGCGGGGTCGTCGCTGTCGGTGGGCATGAAGGAGACGACGATGTCGGCGTGGGCCCGCTGGGGCGCGATGAAGGTGTCCACGTCGCGCTCGCGCCGGTCCAGCTCGGCCAGCACCTGGTGGGTGGTGTAGCCGCGCCGGGTGCAGTCCCGGGTCAGCTTCCAGTTTCGCCGCAGCCGCTCGGGCGGCGCCAGGAAGACGCGGATGTCGTGGGCGTCGCGCAGGCGCTCGGTGTGGAAGTTGAGCAGGCCCTCGACGACCACGTAGGGATTGGGCCGCACGTAGCTGGGGGCCCCGAGGTTGCCGCTGCGGTGGTCGTAGTTGGGCTTCAGGATCGGCTCGGAGGCGCGCAGGTGGCCGAGGTGCTGGCAGAGCACGTCGAGGTGGTTGGCCGCCGGGTCCAGCGGCGTGATCCCCAGCTCGCCCCGCTGCTCGCGCCCGTAGCGGTGGTAGTCGTCGCCGCTGATGTAGGAGACCTGCCCGGAGCCGCCCAGGATCCGGACCACGCCCCTGTTGAGCGTGGTCTTGCCAGCTCCCGAGTCGCCTACGACTCCCAACACAACCGGCCGCGCCATGCGCGGAAGCTTGCCAGAGATCGGGGCCGCTGCCTAGATGACTTCCTGCAGCGGAACCGGGGCGCCCCCGCCCCCGCTGCGGCGCTCCTCGATCAGCTCCATCTTCTGCAGCAGGTGCTCGGCCATGCGCAGCGAGGCCGCGTCGATCAGGCGGCCGTCGAGCGAGACGGCGCCGCTGCCGTTCTGGGCGGCCTCCTCCATCGCGGCGACGATGCGCTTGGTGCGGTCCACCAGCCGGTCGTCGGGCGAGAACACCTCGTTGGCGAGCTCGATCTGGCTCGGGTGAATGCACCACTTGCCCTCGAAGCCGAGGATCGCGGCGCGGCGCGCCGCCACCAGGTAGCCCTCGGGGTCGTTGAAGTCGCCGAAGGGCCCGTCGATCGGGCGCAGCCCGTTGGCACGGCAGGCGACGGCGATCCGCGACAGCGGGTAGTGCCACTGGTCGCCCCAGTGCAGCTCCCGGGCGCCGCCCTCGGCCGGCGCGTCGGTGATCGTCGCGTAGTTGGGGTCAGAGCCTCCGATCGACGCCGCCTGGCTCTGGATCGAGGCGGCGTAGTCGGCGACGCCGAAGATCAGCGCCTCCATCCGCTCGGGGCAGGCGGCCGCGATCTCGTCGAGGTTGAACATCCCGGGCGCGGTCTCGATCAGGGCCGAGATGCCGATCGGCTTCTCGATGCCCATCGCCTCCTCGATCTGGGTCAGCAGCGTCGCGACCAGATGGATGTCGCCGGCGCAGCTCGCCTTGGGGACGAGCACGGTGTCGAGCCAGCGGCCGGCCTGCTCGACCACGTCGATGATGTCGCGGTAGCAGTAGTGGGTGTCGAGGCCGTTGATCCTGACGACCATCGTGGCGCTGCCCCAGTCCTGGTCCTGAAGCGCCGCGATCACGTTCTCGCGCGCAGCGGGCTTGTCGTCGGGCGCGACCGCGTCCTCGAGGTCGAGCATGATCACGTCGGCGCCCAGACTCGGAGCCTTCTCCAGCATCGGCACGCTGGTGCCGGGGACGCAGAGCTCGCTTCTGTGCAGGCGGACGGGAATCGGCATCTGGGGACGCTCCTCTCGCGTGGCGGGGGGGGGCAGTGAAGCGCCCCGGGCCGCGCGGATCAAGCCGAACGCGAGGAATTTCGCAGATACATAGAGATCACTCTGTGTATTAGCGAAAAGCCAAGTACAAGCTCTCTAGGTTTCCTTGAGCTGCCCGGCGTTCACGGGCGTCAGCGCGGGCTCACCCGCCGCGATCGCGAGCGCGTTGCGCGCGGCCAGCTCCGCCATCGCCGTGCGCGTCTCCTCGGTGGCCGAGCCCAGGTGGGGCACCAGCACGGCGTTCTCCAGCTCGATCAGGCCGGGCTCCACCTCCGGCTCGCGCTCGAACACGTCGAGGCCGGCGCCGGCGATCTCGCCCGAGCGCAGCGCCTCGACGAGGGCGGCCTCGTCCACGATCGGCCCCCGCGCGGTGTTGACCAGGTAGGCCGATGGCTTCATCGCGCGCAGCGCCCCGGCGTCGATCAGGTGGCGGGTCTCCTCGCTCAGCGGGCAGTGCAGGCTTAGCACGTCGGCCTCGGCCAGCAGCTCCTCGAAGCCGAGCGGGCGCGCCGACAGCTCCGCCTCGACCTCCTCCGGCGCGCGGTTGCGCGCGAAGTAGGCGATCTCCATGCCGAAGGCGCGGGCGCGGCGGGCGACGGCCCGCCCGATCCCGCCCAGGCCGACGATCCCGAGCGTCTTGCCCTGCAGCCCGCTGCCGAGCATGAAGAACATGTGCCACGACCATGGCGCGCCGCTGCGGATCAGGCGCTCGCCCTCGCCGAGGCGCCGCGTCGCCGCCAAGATCAGGCCGAGCGCGATGTCGGCGGTCGCCTCGGTCAGCACGCCGGGCGTGTTGGTGACCAGCACCCCGCGCGCGCTGGCGGCGGGCACGTCGATGTTGTCGTAGCCGACCGCCACGTTCGAGACCGAGCGAAGCTGCGGGCCCGCCGCATCGAGAAAGGCGTCGTCGACGCGGTCGTGCAGCAGCGTCACGACCGCGTCGGCCCCCGCCACCGCCGCGTGCAGCTCGGCGGTCTCGAGCGGGCGGTCCTCCCCGGAGACCCACAGCTCCGAGCCCTCGCGGAGCAGCTCCAGGGCGGGCTCGGGGATGCGGCGCGTGACGACGATGCGGGGCGCGGCCATCAGCGGCTCCTCGCGAGCTGATTGCGGGTCTGCTGGACCTCGTCGCCGTGGGCGCGCGCGAGCGCGTGGCGGGCGGCCGGCGAGGTGATGAAGGCGTGGAACGCATCCACCGATTCGCGGTTCGGACCCACGCTGGACCGGACCACGTACCAGGCGCGCTTGGGCAGCCCGCCGCGGGGGCGGATCGTCGCCAGCAGCCCGCAGTCGAGCTCGAGCTGGATCGCGTGGCGCGACTGCAGCGCGATGCCGAGCCCGACCCGCGCCGCGTTCTTGATCGCGCCGTTGGAGCCGAGCGTGAGCTGCGCGGGGTCGAGCTGGTGCTGGGAGAGATAGGCCTGGCAGAGGCGCCTCGTCCCCGAGCCCTGCTCGCGCATCAGCCACGGCGTGCCACCGAGCTCGGAGACCGCGACCCGGGGCCGCTTCGCCAGCGGGTCCCCCGGCGCGGTGATCAGGGCGAACTCGTTGTCGGCGAAGACCTCGCCCTCGAGCCCGCTCTCCTCGGGAGGTCGGCCGGAGACCGCGACGTCGGCCTCGTGGGTCTGCACGCGGCGGAAGACCTCTTCGCGGTTGCCGACGTGCAGGCTCACCTGCAGCTCGGGGTGGTGCTCGCGGAAGGCCTGGATCAGGACGGGGGCGAGGTATTCGCCCGCGGTGGTGACGGCGCTGATTCGCAGGCGGCTGCCGGCCCCGCGGGCGACCTCGCCCGCGACCTCGGCGCCCTCGCGCAGCAGCCCGAGCACGTCGGCCGCGTAGCGGGCGTAGGCCTCTCCCGCGGCCGTCGGCCGCACGTTCCGACCCGCGCGCTCGGTCAGCTGCACGCCGACCTCGCGCTCGAGCGCGGCCACCGCGGCCGAGACCGAGGGCTGGGTCACGACCAGCTCCTCGGCGGCTGCGGTCACCGATCCGCGGCGGACCACGGTCAGGAAGGCTGATAGCTGGGTTAGCGTTACGGCCAAGTTACGGCCGGGACCATATAGAAACGTCTATGGCCCGTGGTTTGATGGCTCCCCGCGCTGGGCCGTCAGGAGCTCAGCCGCGCAGCTTCGAGTAGCGCACCCGCATCCGGTTCAGGTCCACCCGGCCATTGATCCCGGCGATTCTTCCCGAGCTCGTGTACTGCCAGACAGACCAGCCGCGGCCGCCCCAGTTGCCGGCCGGGACCGAGGGAGCGCTCACCCCCCAGTTGGCGACCCAGAGCCGGTGCCCGCGGTTGGCGAACTCGCGCGTGTCGCCCGTCGCCGACCAGCTCGTCGTGTTGGTGTAGATCAGCGGGCGCCGCCCGAGCCGCTTGCGCACGCGCTTGACCCAGACCCGCAGCCACCGCTTCAGCGCGTCGGGCCCGGCGACGTCGAACGGCGTCTCGACGTCGAGCGCGGGGGAGAGGTCCTTCTTGCGCAGCGTGCCGACGCTGGCGATGAAGGTGTCGGCCTCGGCGCGCGCGTCCGCGATCAGCTCGCTCTCGCTTCCGCCGGCGACGAAGGCGCGGTGGTAGGGACCGACGACGACGCCCGCCGCGCGCGCGCCGGCGTAGTTGGCGTCGAAGCTGGGGTCGGCGCCGCAGCTCTTCGGCACCACCGCGCAGCCCTCGCCCATCCCGCGGCTGGCGGCGACGAAGGCGAAGCGCACTCCGGCGCCGGCCGCCCGCTCCCAGTCGATCGCGCCGTTGAAGCGCGAGACGTCCACCCCGAGGCGCGCCGCCTCGGCCGGCGCGGCGCCGGGCAGCGCCAGCCCCCACGCGCAGAGCGCGGTGGCGAGTGCGACCAGGGCGGGGCGTTTGATGCGCATGCTCCAGAAACAAGCTAGGGGCCGCCTCGTTGCGGCGCGAACGCCGGCGTTCAGGCCGATTCAGACACCTGTGGCGTCCGAGGCCACCCCCGGCGAGGGCTCGATCAGCCCCAGGCGGTCCGCCAGCCAGCGGGCCGGCAGCGCCTGCAGGACCAGGGTGAGGATCACCGCCAGCGCGACGACGCTCGCGTAGAGCTCGGTGTTCGGCACGCCGAGGCCGGCCAGCACGCCGACCAACGCCGCCGGCACCACGCCGGTTTCTCGTGTCCAGCAGAGGAAGAGCCGCTCGTTGTGGGTCCAGCCGCCGCCCTTGTCGGGGAGCGTGCACGCGTACACGGTGAGCGGGCGCGCGACCAGCAGCAGCGCCGCGATCACCGCCAGCGCCGGCAGCAGGTTCTCGCCGAGCACCCCGAAGGGGATGTTCGCCCCCAGCACGAGGAACACGAACAAGGTCACGAGGTCGGAGAGGTTGGCCGCGAACTCCTTCATGTCGCGCTCGTGCTCGGCGTGCATCGCGAGTCCGAGCTGCTCCATGTTGCCGACGATCAGCCCGGCGAGGAAGGCGCCCAGGTAGCCGCTGCCGCCCGCGGAGTCGAGCGAGAAGAAGCTGATCGTGACCACCATCAGCATCGCCGCGGCCGAGGATTCCCGCCAGATGCCCGCGCGGTGGCTGGAGACGGTGGCCGCCAGCAGCACGCCGGCGACCACGCCGAGCAGGGTGCTGATCGCCAGGTCGATCACGAACTCCTCGACCGGGGTCGCGATCGAGGAATCGCCGCTGATCAGGACCCCGGCCAGCGCCAGCGCCACCACCGCCCCGGTCGGGTCGTTGAGCGCGGACTCAGCGATCACCGTCTGCGCCAGCTTCGGGCGCAGCCGCGAGCGGATGAACAGCGGGATCAGGATCGCGGGGTCGGTGGGCGCGAGCACCGCGCCCATCAACAGCGCGGCCGTCCAGTCCAGGTCGAAGGCGAAGTGCGCCACCGCCCCCGTCACCGCCGCGGTCAGCACAACGCCCGGCAGCGCCAGCATCGTCAGCCCCACCCAGACCTTGCGCAGGATCGGCAGCGACAGGTTGAGGCCGCCGTAGAAGAGGATCATCGAGACGCCCAGCGTGAAGATCAGCTGGGCGCCGAGCGAGTCGAGCGGCACGTCGATCACGTCGATCACCGACGGCCCGAAGAGCGCGCCGAGGGCCAGCAGCACCAGCATCTCCGGGACCCGCATCAGGCTCGCCAGGAAGCGCGCCGCGAGCGCGGCGCTGAGCAGCAGGCTCAGGGTCAGGAGTACGTCTTCGGTCTCCATCGTCTCTCGCGGTCTACCTCAGCGGTCCCTTCAGGTGCCCCCGCCGGGGTCCTCGTCGTCCTCCGTCCCATTCCCTCGGTTGCGCGCCCCCTCGAGCGCCAGGCGCACGACGTCCTGGGCGGTCACCAGCAGCAGCACGATCACCATCGCGGCCCCCAGCGCGACCGCGATCAGCCGCTTGCGCGCCTGGTCGCGATCGTCGTCGAAGGCGGCGTCCGCCTCGGCAGCGCGGTCGGCCTCGTAGTCAGCGAGTCGCTGTGCGGTTTCGGCCATCGCCTCGAAGCGGACCAGCTCGGGGCCGAGGAAGAGCCGCTTGACCGTCTCGTCATCGCCCTCCCGCAGGGCCGCGTAGGCGACGTCGTCGAGGGCGAGGAAGCTGTTGAACTCGCGGCGCAGCTGGGAGGTCAGCTGCCGCTCGGTCGTCTCGGTCAGCTCCTCCTCGGCCGCGGTCAGGTTCTCGTCGAGGGTGTCGCGCGCGACCTCGTACTCGCGCCTGAAGCGCCCGTCGCCGGCGTAGCCGTAGGCCGTCTGCCATCCGTTCATGTCGGTGAGGTCGAACCTGATCTCCTGCGCCAGGGCGGCGTCGTCGGCCCGCTGCTGGACCTCGTCGAAGCTGTCGCCGAGCCGCGTCTGGCCTTCGAGCGCCACCACAGTCGTCAGCAGCGGCCCCAGGATCGTGAGCGCGATCGCCGCGTAGAGCTTCGCTCTGATCGTCATGGCGGTTCTCCCCTCGGTGACACCCTCCTCCGTCCTCCGCTCGGCGCATCGCGGGCGTCTATACGATGCGCGCGGCGATGATCCTATTCGTGCTCACGGGCGCGGCGCCGCCGATCCTGGTGGTGACGCAGCTGATCATGTGTTACCTGGCCGGCTACGAGCTGTGGAAGGAAGAGGACCTCCCGTTCCTCTGGAAGGCCTGGTGGGTCCTGCTGGTGCTGCTGTTGAACGTCGTCGGCTTCGCGATCTTCTGGATCTGGCTCGCCCTGCGCAGGCGCAAGGCTCGCCAGACCGGGCGCACCATCTGAGCGCCCCTACGCGCCCTTTGCGCGGGCGCCTTGCAGCCGCACCAGCTTCAGCGCCAGCTCGAGCGAGAGCAGGTCGGCTTCGGAGAGGTCCAGATCGGCGACCCGTTCGATCCGCTCGAGGCGCTGCCGCACCGTGTTCGGGTGCACGTAGAGCGCCCGGGCGCTCGTGGTGACGCTGCCGCGGTCGGCGAGGTACTGCTCGAGCGTCTCGACCAGCCTCGAACCGCGCTGGCCGTCGTAGGCGATCAGCTTCTCGACCGACGTGCGATAGCGGTCGCGTGGCGCGTCGTCCAGCTCGAGGTGGACCAGGTATCGGTAGGCGCCGAGCTGCTCGTATGAGACAGCGCCGCCGTCGGAGACCAGCGAGCCGCCGATCCGGGCGGCGTCCGCCGCCTCGCGGATCCGGCGGCGAGCGCTGGCCGCACCGCGGTCAACCTCTGAGAGCCCCACCACCACCCCCAGCTCGCTCCCGAGCGGCTCGCAGGACGCGCGCAGCGCCTCGACCGCGCCGCCGCCACCGTTTGTGGAAGGGACCAGCGCGCGCAGCCGATCCGGCCGCGAGTCCAGGAGCACCCGGCCGACGACCCGGCGCAGCTGCGCCTCGATGCGGTCGGGCAGCTCGGCCCATGAGGTGGCGCCGCCGGTGCGATCGACGTGGAGGAACAGGTGAGGCCCAGCGAGGTCAAAGCCCGACTCCGCCGCCTTGGCTTCGGCGCCGTCGACCGATCCGGCGGCGAGGGCGTCGAACATGTCCTTGACCGTGTTCTCGGCGGTCAGGCGCTCGATCAGCTCGGTCTTCTTTAGGCCGACGGCGGTCTGGTTTGCGACCGCGCGCAGCAACTCGCCGTCCTCGGAGTTGAATTGCCTGTCGTTGGCGAGGCAGCAGAGGATTCCCACGTGCTCGTCCCCGACCACGAGCGGCGCCACGAGCAGAGCGTCCTCGTCCAGATCGGGCCACAGCGCCTGAGCCGCCTTGCGCCTGCCGCCGCGGCCGCGGCCGTTGGCACGACGCATCAGGTCCAGGGCAAGCCGGGTGCCGCCCGGCCTCGGACTGGGCGCCGGGGACTCGGGGGGATCGGAAGCGGCCAGCACCAGCTCCTCGGAGTCGCCGTCGAGGCGATAGACCTGGCAGGCGTCCGCCCCGAGCAGGTCACGGGCGCCGCGGGTGACCGCGCCGTAGAGGTCCTCGCGGGTAGTCACAGCGGCGAGCGCCTGGCTCAGCTCGGTCAGGGTGGTCAGCGCCTGTACCCGCCGCCGGGCCTCCTCGTAGAGCTGCGCGTTCTCGATCGCCCCCGCCACAAGGGAGGCGGTGTGGACTAGGAAGTTGAGCACTCCCTGCTCGAATTCGCGCGGGGCCGCCGTGTGCAGCACGGCGACGCCGATCACGTCCCCGGATTTGGACAGGATCGGCACCGCGACCATCGACTGGAACCGCTCCTCCTCGAGCGCGGCTACGTACTTCATGCGGGGATCGTCCATCGCGTTGTCGGGAATGAACTCGGGTGTCTTGTTCCGCGCCACCCAACCCGCGAGGCCCTCGTCGGTGCCCAGCGAGAGCTCGCCGAGCAGATGGCTGTAGCTGGGCGACGCGGCGCGGAGCACCAGACGCTCCCCTTCCAGGAAGTAGATGAAGCACGCGTGGCAATCGGTGGCGTCGGTGGCGATCTCGACGATCCCGCGCAGGACCTGATCGAGGTCGAGCGACGACGAGACCGTCTTGATCACCGCATAGAGCGTCTCGGTCTCGCGCCGGGGGCTGAGGAATGCGCCTTCGCGCGTCTTGGGTGGCGCAGTTTGCGGATTCACCTCGAGCCTCTTCTCCTCGTTCTCAGAACGGCCGCCCACGCAGCGGCTCACGGACCCTTATGTGCGCACCCTACTGCGACAGCGCAAGAAATATGTGACTGGTGGCTATTGCCGCCTTGTGCCCCTGCGGATATGTTGCCGGGCGTTGACGCTTGTCACGTCCGTGGCGTGAGTGTCCAAGTGTCCCCCCTGGGGACCATGACAAGGGAGAGGTACTGAGGATGATCGAAGCCCTCGTTGCTCAGGTCGAGACGCTCGAGGAGGCCGCCGGCGCCGAGGCGCTGACGCTGGACAGCGCAATCCTCACCGAGCAGTACTTCTTCTGGACGGTCGCGCTCATGTGGCTGATCCACGTGGGCTTCATGACCTACGAGGCTGGCGTCGTACGGCGCAAGAACGTGCTCGCGACGGCGATGAAGAACATCCTCACGATCGCCGTCGTCACGCCGACGTTCTACTACTTCGGCTGGTGGATCTACAACTGCAACATGATGGGCCCGCCGATCGGGCCGACCCAGAACGCCGGGTCCGACTTCACAGCGGTCAGCTGCGGGAACGGGATCCCATGGGCGGACACGCTCGGGCCCAACATCACCAACAACATCAACCTGGTCTTCTTCCTGGCCTTCCTGCTGTTCTCCTGGACGACGGCATCGATCATGTCCGGAGCGCTGCTGGAGAGGATCCGGCTGTCTTCGTTCCTGCTGTTGGCGGTCCTGCTGGGCTCCGTCGTCTGGATCCTGGACGCGGCCTGGGGCTGGAGCTACGGCGGCTGGATGACGATGCGCTTCGGCTTCCACGACCAGATGGCATCGATGGTCGTGCACGGCGTCGCCGGCCTGTTCGCGCTCGGCGTGCTGTTCAACCTGGGGCCGCGGATCGGCAAATACACGAAGGACGGGTTGGCCCGCACCTTCAGGCCCCAGAACATCCACATGACGTTGATGGGGCTGATGCTGATCTTCACCGGCTTCTACGCCTTCTACGCAGCCTGCCTGGTGGTCGTCTCCACGACCTTCCCGGGCTGGGCCAACATCTACCTCAATCCGACGACCCTGGGCTCGATTGCGATGGCGCTCACCTTCGGCTTCGCCGGCGGCTTCACGGGCGGCTACTTCACCAGTCGCGGAGACCCGTTCTGGACGGTTTCGGGCGGCCTCGCCGGCGTCATCGGGATTTCGGCCGGAGGCGACATCTACGCGCCCACGGCGGCGTACCTGATTGCGCTGCTGACCGCGGTCCTGACCGTGTGGGTCGGCGCCTGGATCGAGAAGAAGATGCGCGTGGACGACGCCGTCGGCGCCGTCGCGGTCCACGGATTCGCGGGCTGCCTCGGCATCATCTGGGTCGGAGTCTTCGCCGCCGGGTATCCGACCGGGATCAACAACGTGGAGACGTCCATCTGGGGCCAGCTGCTCGGGCTCGCGGTGTTCGTCCCCTTGGGCTTCCTCAGCGGCTACATCGCGTCCTGGATTCTGAAGAAGCTGAACCTGCTGCGCGTGCCCGTCGCGGTTGAGCTCGCGGGTCTGGATCCGGCCGAGTACCACCCGGACATCCATATGCCCGAGCACGCCAAGGCCGACGATCTGATCGACGAGCCCGATGGCACGGCGACACCCGCGAGCCAGATATACGCGGAGGCCGAGAAGGAGCTGGTGACCTGATGGCCGACACAACCATCGCGACCGAGAGGGAAGGGGTCTGAATGCCGGCAATCATCGACAGCGCACCCGACTGCATCAGCAGCGATGCGGGCACCGAGGAGGCTCGGGTCGAGGACTCCGCCGATTTCGTCATGGGCGATCCCTTCGCCGACTGCGCGGGCATCATGACGTTCGGCCCCGGTTCGACCTACGGGACGGCCGAGGGTCCGGGCGAGCCGGCGAACGGCGCCTACATGGCCCTGACCTGGATCGGGATCGCCGTCATGATCATCGTGCTGATCATGTGGGTGGTCGTTGAGGCCAGGCGCCTCAACGCGTTCGGGAAGTAACGGCGATCGCAAGCTAGAGAAAGGAACCATCGAACATGGCTGGCAAGCAGGTCCAGTTTCCCCCGAATCAGACGCATGTCAAGGCGTTCGAGCTGGGCATGATCGTGTTCTCGGTGATCTGCATCGCCGTGGTTCTGATCGTGGTCTTCGGCACGGACATCGGGGACGAGTTCCGCCCGACGCTCTGAGCAACGCGGCAGACAGCGTGTGAGGCCCTCGGCGGGGGCCGAGGGGCCGTTCACGAGGGACCCTGACCCGGACCGGCGGCTGCCGACGTGGCCCCGGGTCGCGCTCGTGTTCGTTGCCGTCGTCGTCGGCTTCTTCGTGATCAGGGCGTGCGACGACGCGCAGATCGAGGTCAGCGAGGCGGAGGCCGTCGAGCTGGCGAGGCAGGAGGTGGACTTCGAGCCCACCTATACGCAGGTGCGCTTCATCCGCCAGGGCATCAACAGTGCTCCCTTCTGGTTCGTCTCGCTCTCGATCCCGATCGGCGACCCGGACGAGCCCGACGCATTCGAGGAGTTCGCGGTGGTCAGAGTGGACGGCCGCGACGGTGCCGCCGCGGTGGTCGAGGAGGGGGAGGACGCGGTGGAGGCCGACCGCAAGGCGAAGAGGCAGGCCGAGGAGAAGCCGGAATAGGCCGAGACGATCCGATGCGCCTGCTCGTCCTCCAGCACATCGCCTGCGAGCATCCCGGCGCCTTCTCGGAGGTGATCGCCGAGCGGGGGGCGGAGGCGGTGCCGGTCGAGCTGGACGCGGGAGAGCCGCTTCCCGACTGGCGCGATTTCGACGCGATCCTGGCGATGGGCGGGCCGATGGGCGCCTACGACGACGCCGATCATCCGTGGCTCGGCGCCGAGAAGCGGCTGGTCCGCGAGGCCGTGGGGGAGGGCAAGCCCTTCCTCGGCGTCTGCCTCGGAGTGCAGCTGCTGGCCTCCGCGCTCGGCGCGGAGGTGGGCCCGCTCGCCGGAGGCGCGGAGGTCGGCCTGCTGCCGGTCGAGCTGACGGCGGAGGGCCGCGATCACCACCTTTTCGAGGGTATGCCGGAACCGCTCGTGACCCTGCAGTGGCACGGCGACACGTTCGAGCTGCCCGAGGGCGCGACGCTGCTCGCCAGCTCGCCGGCCGCGCCCCACCAGGCCTTTCAGGCGGGCTCGGCGTACGGCGTCCAGTTTCACCTCGAGGTGACGCCGGAGATGGCGCGCGAGTGGGCCGAGGTGCCCGCATATCGCGAATCGCTCGCCAACACCCTGGGCGAAGAGCGTGGAGCGGAGTTCCTCGCCGAGGTCGAACGCAGGGCCCCCGGGCTCCATCCCGGGGCCCGGCGGCTGTTCTCGAACTGGCTCGACCTGAGCGCGGCGTAGCCGCGCGGGAAGCCGGCGAGCCGACCGCCCAGGCGGGTGCGATCGGCGTTTGTACAAACTTGTTCAGTCGCATATAGTGGGCGCCCGATAGGCCGCAGCTCGGTCGCAGCGCCGGGAAGAGGCCGCAGAGGACGAGGAGAGCGCCCGGAGATGGGCCGGGCCGGAAAGGAGCCCGCAGTGCCCGCAAAGGAGATGGGGGGGACCGTGGAGACGGTCCTCAAGACCCCGAAGACCGAGTTGCCCCCGGCCACCCTGGAGGAGGCCCGCAACCAGCCGGGCCGCGCCGAGAAGATCCAGGAGATCGTCAAGCGGATCGAGGACGAGGGGATCAAGTACATCTTCTTCCAGCAGATCTCGATCACCGGCCGCGTGATGGGCAAGGGCGTGGTCGCCTCGTTCTTCCCGCAGGTGGCCGAGAAGGGCTACCAGCTCGTCTACGGCGCGGTCGCCGACCTGTTCACCGACAAGGCCGGCAACTACATCGGCTTCCCGCCCCACGACTCCGAGCTGGCGGCGATCGCCGACCTCGACACCTTCGAGGTGCTCCCGTGGGACACGAGCGTCGCTCGTGTTTTCTGCGACTGCTACGACACCGAGACGGGCGAGCGCTTCGACGCCGACCCGCGCCAGAACCTGAAACGGGTCGTCACCGAATTCGAGGAGAAGCTGGGCCTCAACTTCGTGATCGGGATCGAGCCCGAGATGATGTGGATGAGGCGGGACGAGGAGGGCAACGCCGAGGGCGTGACCAAGCCCTACTGCTACCACATCCACATGTTCGAGGAGCTCCGTCCGGTGCTGCTCGACGTCGTCGACTACGGCCAGAAGCTCGGCCTCGACATGAGCTACGGCGACCACGAGGACGCGCCCGGCCAGCTCGAGCTGAACTTCCGCTTCGACCGCCCGGTGACTACGGCCGACAACATCAGCACCTACCGCCAGATCTGCGCGGCGGTGGCGCGCAAGCACGGCCTGCTCGCGTCGTTCATGCCGAAGCCCTTCACCGGCGTCTCGGCCAACGGCCACCACCATCACTTCACGCTGATGGACGACAAGGGCAACAACGTCTTCCACGATCCCGACGGGGTCGCGGAGCTCTCGGACGAGGGCCGCCACTTCCTCGGCGGCATGCTCGACCACTTCGGCGCGCTGATGTGCGTCGGCAACCCGACGGTCAACTCCTACTGCCGCATGTGGGACTTCGGCTACTGGGCTCCGGTCTACAAGAACTGGGGCTGGCAGAACCGGACCTGCACGGTGCGCGTCGCGGCCAGCGGCCGCTTCGAGTACCGGGGGGTGGACTCGTCGTGCAACCCGTACCTGACGATCGCCTCCCTGCTCAAGGCCGGGCTCGACGGGCTCGAGCGCAAGGTGGACCCGGGCCCCCCGCAGGAGGGCAACACCTACGACCTGCTGGAGCAGGGCGTGGAGATCGAGCGCGTCCCCGAGTCGCTCGGCGCCGCCCTGGAGGCCCTGGACAAGGACGACCTGATCAAGGAGGCGATGCCGGGCCGCCTGTATGAGGTCTTCAAGCACTACAAGCGCGACGAGTGGGAGCGCTACCTGGCCGCCGTCACCGACTGGGAGCGCGAGCACTACCTGGAGGTGCTGCCGTGAGCCGCTCTTCCGGCGAGGGAGGTGCGGCCTAGCCATGTGCGGGATCGCCGGAATCATCTACCGCAACGGAAGCGGTGACGAGCACCAGGTCGGGCGCGACATGACCGCGATGCTGCAGGCGATGAAGCATCGCGGGCCCGACTCGACCGGGTACGCGCTCTACCGCGGCGACGAGGACACCTTCGTGATGCACGTGAAGCTTTCGGAGCCGAACGACCGCGACCCCGACATCGACCAGCGCATGGCTCGCCAGCGGGCCGAGGTCGAGCAGCGCATCAAGGCCGCGGGGGCCAAGGTCCACGACATCTCCGAGCAGGAGCGCACGATGACCGTGCACTTCGACTTCGACGGCGACCTCAAGGCCGTCGCCGACGCGGCCGAGCGCGTGCGCCACACCGAGGTGCTCTCGCTCGGCAGGCACCTGGAGATCATCAAGGACCTGGGCGACGCCGAGACCGTCAGCGAGGAGTACGGCCTCGGCAAGTTCACCGGGACCCACGCCATCGGCCACGCGCGGATGGCGACCGAGTCCGACGTGGACATCGCCAACGCGCACCCCTACTGGGCCTACCCGTTCCCCGACGTGGCGGTCGTGCACAACGGCCAGCTCACGAACTTCCACGACTGGCGGCGGCGGCTGACACGGGCCGGGCACCGCTTCCAGTCCGAATGCGACTCGGAGATCATCGCCGTCTACCTGGCCGAGAAGATGAGCCAGGGCAAGTCGCTGCAGGAGGCGATGACCGACAGCCTCACCGAGCTGGACGGGGTCTTCACCTACATCTGCGTGACCGAGGACGAGCTGGGCGTCGCCAAGGACATGCTGGGCGCGAAGCCGCTGGTCCTCTACGAGGACGACGACGTCGTCGCCCTGGCCTCCGAGGAGATCGCGATTCGCCAGGTGCTGGACCGCGAGATCGAGACCCACGATCCCTACGAGGGGGAAGTCAAGGTGTGGAGCCGATGAGCATCGAGGACCAGGTGGCCGAGGCCGGCGCGCCCGAGCAGCCCAAGATGGACGAGCGCGGGCTCGTCGAGCTTGACGACCGCGTGCCCAAGCAGGCGAAGATCGAGAACGGCAGGGCGACGATCGAGGCCCAGGACATGACCACGCGCAAGATCAACGCCGAGATCAAGTGGCTGGTCTACGAAGAGGGCGTCAAGGAGATCACCGTCCTCAACCCCAGGGCGCGCCACTCGCTCGGCGTCGCGATCCTGGCTCGCTGCAAGCTCCGCTTCGAGGGCAGTCTCGGCTACTTCGGCTGCGGCCTGATCGACGGGCCCGAGGTGGAGATCACCGGCCGCGTCGGCTGGTCGGTCGCCGAGAACATGATGTCCGGCACCGTCGTGGTCGAGGGCAACGCCGGCTCGCTGGCTGGCGCCGCGATGCGCGGCGGCGACCTGGTCGTCAAGGGCGACCTCGGTGCCCGGACCGGCATCGACCAGAAGGGCGGCACGATCATCACCCTGGGCAACGCCGCCTCGATGACCGGGTTCATGATGCAGCGCGGCCGCCAGATCATCTGCGGCGACGTCGGCCCCGGCCTCGGCGACTCCATGTACGACGGCACGATCTACGTCGGCGGCGAGGTCGCCGCCCTCGGGATCGACTGCGTGCCCGGCGAATGGACCGACGCCGACACCGAGCTGATCGAGCGCAAGTTCGAGATCTACGGCCTCGGGAACCCCCCGGAGCTGAAGAAGTTCGTGTGCGGGAAGAAGCTCTACAACTACGACAGCCTCGAGCCCAGCGAGCGCAAGCTCGTGCTCTAGGGAGGTAGGCGATGGCCAAGGCGAAGAAGAAGAAGGCGGCGGCGAAGCCGAAGAAGCGGGCGGCGAAGCCGAAGACGGACGAGAACCCGCTCGAGTCGGGCCCCGACAAGCGCGAGGTCCTCGGCAAGAGCGAGATCTTCACCCCGAACGTCATCAACGACATCCACATGAAGGCCGAGCTCGGCCGCTACCGGATGCGCGGCTTCTCGATGTTCAAGAAGATCCCGCACTGGGACGAGCTGATCTTCCTGCCCGGCACGCTGACCCGGTTCGTGATCGAGGGCTACCGCGAGAAGTGCGACACGAAGACGGTGCTGGGCAGCCGATTCGCCAAGAAGCCGGTCGAGCTGGACATCCCCGTCTACATCACGGGCATGAGCTTCGGCGCGCTCTCACTGGAGGCCAAGATGGCGCTGGCCAAGGGCGCCTCGATGGCGGGCACCGCGACCTGCTCAGGCGAGGGCGGCATGATCCCGCCCGAGCGCGACCTCTCGACCAAGTGGTACTACCAGGTTATCCAGAGCCGCTACGGCTTCAACCCGCATCACCTGATGCTGGCCGACGCGATCGAGTTCTTCATCGGCCAGGGCTGCAAGGTCGGCCTCGGCGGCCACCTGATGGGCCAGAAGGTGACCGAGCAGGTGGCCGAGATGCGCTCGTTGCCCGCCGGCATCGACCAGCGCAGCCCGGCGCGCCACCCCGACTGGCTCGGCCCCGACGACCTCTCGCTGAAGGTGCAGGAGACCCGCGAGGCGACCAACTACGAGGTCCCGATCCAGCTCAAGCTCGGCGCCGCCCGCGTCTACGACGACGTCCGCATGGCCGCCAAGTGCGGCCCGGACATCATCTACCTGGACGGGGCCGAGGGCGGCACCGGCGCCGGCCCGCACACCGCCTCCGAGGAGACGGGCGTGCCGCTGATGTCGGCGATCCCCGAGGCGCGGCGCGCGCTCGAGGACGTCGGCCTGGCCGACGAGGTCGACCTGGTGGTCGCGGGCGGCATCCGCAACGGCGGCGACGTCGCCAAGTGCATCGCGCTCGGCGCGGACGCCGTCGCGATCGGCCACTCGGCGCTGATGGCGCTGAACTGCAACAAGGAGATCCCGGGCGTGACCGACTACGAGGGCACGATCGGCGTGCCCGCGGGCGAGTGCTACCACTGCCACACGGGTCGCTGCCCGGTCGGGATCACCACCCAGGACCCCGAGCTGCGCAAGCGCCTGGACGTGGACGAGGCCGCGCACCGCGTCTACAACTTCCTGCACACGCTGACGCTGGAGGTGCAGATGCTGGCTCGCGCGTGCGGCAAGACCGACGTGCACAGCCTCGAGCCCGAGGACCTGAACGCGCTGACCACGGAGGCCGCCGCGATGGCGCGAGTGCCGCTGGCCGGGACCCAGTACATTCCCGGCGTCAGCGAGGAGCGCACCCTGGAGGAGATCAAGACGTTGCTCGACCAGTACCTCGAGAACCCCGTGGACTATCTCCCTGAGACCGCGAAGGAGGGTGCGAGCTGATGGCCGAGATGGAGGGCGTTCGCGAGCCCGAGAAGATCCAGTCGATCGACTCCGAGTACCTGTCCGGCAAGCGGTTCCCCTACCAGGAGGACATCTCCGGGATCGAGGGGATCGACCTCGATGCCCTGACGCCCGGCGAGGACCTGAACTGGCTGGAGGACATCGAGCTCCTCGAGGAGGAGGGGATGCCCGCCGTCTTCGACAGGTACTCGAACTCGTTCCTGAAGATCTACTACGAGATCCCCGAGGGCCGCGAGAACGAGATCGCGCGCAAGGTGCTGATGGCCCACCTGACCTCGGGCAACTCCTACGGGATCCGCCTCAAGGAGGCGCACGCCAAGTTCCCACAGCCCGAGCTGGGGCCCTGGGTCGAGGACTCCAAGACGACGGGCGCCGACTGGAAGGCGCCCGTGCTCGAGGGCTGGGAGCCCCCCGAGCACTGATCGTGGCCGACCTGCCCAAGTCCGCCAAGCACCTTGTGATCGGCGCGGGCGTGCACGGGCTGGCGACCGCCTGGTTCCTCGCCGAGGCGGGCGAGGACGTCCTCGTCGTCGACAAGGACAGGGTCGCCGCCGGCGCCAGCGGCATCGCCTGCGGGGTGATCCGCAACAACTACTTCCAGCCGGCGATGCAGGAGCTGATGGCCGCCTGCGTGGAGATCTGGGAGTCGGACCCCGAGGCCTTCAGCTACCACGGCACGGGCTACATCGCGCTGGGCCCGCCCGCCCAGGAGGAGGAGCTGGCGCAGGTGTTCGAGCGCCAGCAGCGGATCGGCTACGACTCCGAGCTGCACACCGGCGAGGCCGAGGTGGCGGCGCACATGAAGGCCATGTTCGGGGACTGGCGGGCCGAGGGCCTGACCGCCTGCCTGCACGAGCACGTCGGCGGCTTCGCCTTCAACCAGGAGTCGATGCACGGCCTCGCCGACAAGGCCCGCGCCGCCGGCGCCGCGATCGCCGAGGGCGTCGAGGTGACGGGTTTCGACTCCGACGCCTCGGGCTCGGTCACGGCGGTGCAGACCTCGGCCGGCCCGATCGAGGTCGAGCAGGTCGTGATCGCGGTCGGCCCCTGGGTCGCCTCCCTGTGGGAGATGCTCGATCTGCCCGACAGCATCGACGTGCACCACCCGGACGGGTCGGTGGAGAAGGACAAGCCGATGTGGACCTACTGGTACCTGCAGGAGGGCGAGGTGTCGCTGCCGCCCGCGACGCTCAACACCGACGACGGCTCGGAGCCTCCGGTGCTGCACGTCGACTCGCACGCGCCGCTGCGCGCCGACGACGGCACCGTGCTGACCGAGGAGCCCTGGGGCATCTACGTGAAGCCGGACCGCGAGTCGGTCCAGGGGGGAGCCGCCCCGCTCACCGTCGGCCCCGAGTTCGAGGTGGACCCGTACCCGACCGGCACGGTGGATCCCAAGTTCCCCGACGAGTGGTGCGCGGCCCTCTCCCACTGCCTATCCCGCTTCGAGGGCTGCCGCGAGTCCTACGTGCAGGTGCGCTCCGGCGGGGCCGGCGCCTTCACCGCCGACAACTTCCCCGTCTTCGACCGCATGCGCGACAACGTCTACGTCGCCGCCGACTCCAACCACGGCTACAAGATGATCGCGGTCGGCAAGGAGATCGCCGCCGAGCTCCAGGGCGGGCACTCGACCCTGCTCGCCCCCTTCCGCTTCGAGCGCTTCGCCACGGGCCGGCTGCACCCGGTCTCGCAGAGCCCGTATCCCTGGAGCTAGTGTCCGTCAGGCCGAACTCTCTCGGAGCGGCTGCACAGCAGCCGCGACTGACGATGGCGGCCGCTACGGACACGGCCTGATGGCGAAGCGGGTCCCTTCAGGCCGCCGGGCATCGCACGTGGTCATCGGCGGCGGCGTGCAGGGGCTGTCGGCCGCCTGGCGGCTGGCCGAGCGGGGCGCCGACGTGCTGGTGCTGGAGAAGGACCGGATCGGCGCCGGCGCCTCCGGGATTGCGGGCGGCGTCGTCCGCAACTACTACCGCTCGCCGGCGGTCACCGAGCTGATCCGCCGCTCGGTCGAGATCTTCGAGGCCGACCCCGACGGTTTCGGCTTCCACCAGGTCGGCTACCTCGCCGCGGTGCCCGAGGAGCAGGTCGAGGACCTGCGCGCGATTCGCGGCCAGCACGAGGCTGCGGGATACGACTCCGAGCTGGTGGTCGGGGCCGGGGCGGCGCGCGACTACATGACCTGGAACTGGCCCGACTGGCGGGCGCCCGTCGAGGCCGTGCTGCGCGAGAGCCGCGGGGGCTGGGCCGACGCGATGCAGACCGTGCGGCGCCTCGCCGAGCGCGCCCGTGCCGCGGGCGCCGAGATCGCCGAGGGCGTCGAGGTGACGGGATTCGACTGGGGCGGCGAGCAGCCCGGCGAGGGCCCGGCCCGGGCGGTGCTGACGAGCGAGGGCCCGATCGGGTGCGAGGCGGTGGTCGCGGCGCCCGGTCCCTGGATCGGCGGCCTCTGGCGGATGCTCGGCGGGCCGGCCGAGGTCGAGGTCGCCGGCTCCGAGCGCCCGCGCCGCTTCGTCGAGTACTGGAAGGCCCAGGAGGGACAGTTCGCGCTGCCCGGCGTCGGGCTCGGGGGGCGCGCCGGGATCGAGGCCCCGGTCGTCCACCTCGACCAGACCGGCGGCCTGCGCTCCGACCGCGACGGCCGCGAGCTCGTTCCGGGCGCCTGGGGGATCTACTTCCACCTGGGCCGCACGGGGACCGGGGTCACCGGAGGCGGGCTGCCGGTGCTGCTGGACGAGCCCGAGATGGACCCCTACGGCCCCGAGAACCCCGAGCACGCGGTCGAGGACCACTTCCCCGACTTCTTCACCTCCGGCCTCGCGGTCGCGTTCGAGCGCTTCCGGGGTCGCGGCGACGAGTGGCAGACCACCCCCGCCGGCGGCATCGTCCCGCACACTCCCGACAACTACCCGGTCTGCGACTGGGCCGCTCCCAACGCCTACGTGATCGTCGACTCCGGCCACAGCTTCAAGATGCTCGCCCTCGGCCGCATGGTCGCCGACGACATCGTCGACGGCGGCAACGAGGACCTCGCGCCCTACCGCTTCGCCCGCTTCGCCGCCGGCGAGACCCACATCGCCTCCGCGGGCCCGTACCCATGGACCTGAAGGATCTTCAGCGGCCCTACCCCGGCGGCCGATCCGATAGAACGGCCCAGAACGGATCTCGACGAAGGAGCAGAGAAAGGACCTGACCGCGCACTTCACCGCCACCGAGATTCCGGGGTCCTTGGCCATCATGCTGCTCGGCGTCTGCTTCGGTCTCGCCTGCGCGGGCGGCCGCATCCGGATCTTGCCCGTAGCGCTGTTCGCGGCGCTTGCGGGCCTCGGCTTCACGGGCGACGAGCTCGGCTGGGCGGAGCCCGCCCGGATCGCGATCGACGCGGCGTTCCTGGCCACGGCGGCGCTGCTGATCGTCTCGCTGCTGTCCGGGCCCAAGCGCCAGCGCCTGTAGCTCCCGCTGTCTCACCCCGCAGCGATCAGCCCGACGCCGGCCAGCGACGCGGCAACCCCGACGGCCTGTATGCGGACGAGGCGCTCGTCGAGCACGGCGCGGGCGAGGACGACCGTGGCGACCGGAAAGAGCGAGCCCAGCACCGAGACGATGCTGAGCAGCCCGGTCTCGGTGCCGAGCGCGAAGCAGATGTTTGCGCCGACGTCGAGCAACCCGATCAGGGCCAGCGCGGGGAGGACGCCTTCGGCGGAACCGAGCCTCGGCCGCACCACGACCAGCGCCGCGCACAGCAAAGCGAAGGCGCTGGCGCGCGTCGCGAGCAGGGCCCAGAACGGGCTCACGTCCTCGACTGAGGCGTCTATGCCGACATAGAAGCCGCCGATGCCCGCGGCCGCGATCGCGGCTAGCCACATCGCCTCGCGAGGGGACTTCGCTCCCTCGGCCTCAGGAGCCCTGGTCGCGAGCACGACGCCGACCAGCACCACGGCCATGCCCAGGTACTGGATCTCACCGGGCCGCTCACCGGCCGCGATCCCGACGACAACCGGCAGCGCCGCCGCGCCGCTCGCCGAGATCGGTGAGATCACGCTCATCGTCCCGACCGCGAGCGCCCGGTACAGCGCCGCGATCCCGAACAGGTAGCAGACGCCGGCAGCTAGGGCCGGCCCGATCTCGCCCCACGAGGGCGGATCGAGTTGGCCCACCGCGACGATCAGCGCCGCGGCGGCCATACTCGTGGCCTGGCTCGCCAGCAGCACCAGCGCCAGCGTCAGGGCCCGGGTGCGGATGCCGCCGAGGAAGTCCGCGAGGCCCCAGCAGAGGGCGGCGGCGAAGCCGAGAGCGATCGCGATCAAGCGGCCGGGGCGGCCTAGGGGCCGTTGTCGTGTTCTTGGCCGGCCGAGGGGAAGCCGCGGATCACGTGCAGGTCGACCGAGCCGGGGGCGAAGACGTTGATCGAGTACTGGACCGCCCGGCCCGCGCTGGTGTGGAGCAGCTCGGCCAGCTCGAGAGCGGCGGTGATGCGGGTTGCCCCCATCGCCTCGCCCAGGCGGGTGCCCGGCTCGATCAGGCGCGGGCGCACCTGGGTGCGGGCGAAGGCGACGGGCGCGCCCGCATCCACCATCAGGTCGAGCACCATCGAGCCGTCCGCGAGAGCCTCGCGAAGCTCGTCGGCGCCGGGCAGCTCCACCGCGGGGTGGACGACGTCGCGCATGTGGGCGGCGATGGTGCCGTCGGCGAGCAGCGTGCGCTGGATCAGCGGCGCCCTCGCGCCGCGGCGCAGCCCGAGCTCCTCGGCGACGTAGCCGGGCACCGGCGCCTGCTCGATCTGGAGGTTGAGCACGGCGAGCTGCTTGCCCTGGCGTCGCGCGAGCGACGCGTAGGACTCGAGTATCTCGAGGCCGGCGCTGAATGCCGCCGGCGAGGCGACGCGGCCGACGAAGGTGCCGCTCCCCTGGCGGCGCATGATCTCGCCGTTCGACTCGAGCCGCTCGAGGGCGAGCCGCAGGGTGCCGCGGGAGACGCCGAGCGCCTCGGCCAGCTCCTGCTCGGGCGGCAGCCGGTCGCCGGGTCGGGCGCGGCCGGGCGCCAGGCGCGCGCGCAGTGCTTCCTCGGTGACGTCTACCAGAGAGGACCGGGGCAAGGCAGCGAGCCTATCCGCGAGCGCTCAGCTCCA